>JGI24021J15306_10003070_pt1 | contig 18619 bp, 16 predicted proteins | sample Ectturendosymbi1_FD_15306 | JGI IMG/M metagenome (IMG submission 15306)
GAGCTGCCGCTGCAAATAAGGGCTTGGTGCTGCGACACAGCAGCACGATCAATCCTAATTAGCTTATAACAAAGAGCGGACAATCCGATTGTCGACGTTTTAATAGTCTCGGAACGCAGCTTCTCTGTTCGAAAGCGCCGGAGTGCGACGACCTGGCCAAGGGATCTTCTGGTGTCAAAAACGCCCAGGTGGCTGTTGTTGGTCCAAGTATCATAAGAATCTAACGGTGCGAACACCTGGGCGGGTTTAGGACCTGAGTAGCAGTGTTCTCGTGTTTCAGCGGCGAAAAGCCTGGCTAAGCTGTGCAAATGACTACTCTGCTGGAGCATTCCTTTCGAACTCACTGACTATGGGCGTTTGCTTCCTTTTACGTACGTTTGGACGTTTCAAAAGGTGCTTTCCAAAATTTTGCTCTATCGGGTGAATGAAGTCACGAAGTAATTTCGAAATAAAATTGAAATTTGTCCCGAGAAAAATTTTTCGGGGTGTTAGTCACATGAGCGACGAAAAAAGGTTAACCTTACAGAATTCCTCAAGCTTTTTTCCTAAAAATATTTTAAGAAAAAAAAATAATTGCGAAGCTCTCAGTTTTCAGATCGGTGATTGTTCCGATCTACATTTCGGGTCATGAGTCTTGGTACTATCTCAAGTAACAGCGGCAGAGATGGGGTTTTTCCGAAGAGTCCATGGTGGCGTGATACTTCGCGACAAAGTGCGCAGCTGTGAAACTCGTAAAACCTTGAATGTCGAGCAACCTCTCCGCAAAGATAGATCTCAGTTGCCATGGCTCGGCAACGTGATCAGAATGTTCCAGGAAAGATCGGCGATACAAGTTCTGCTGGCTGAAAAGTGGCCCAGAGGTCGACCATGGGCCAGGTGGAGTGACCACATCTCCGGCCTCGCTTGGTCCATCTTGGTGTGGAGCCAGCAGTACTATCAGAGATTGCTGAGAACCGTGAGGTATGTCGAGTCCCCCTAGGGCTGTTGACCCCTCGACCCTCCCGAGAGGAAATTTAAGCCATTTGTGAAATGAAATCACTGAAATTTCTGAAAACATTTTTATCCGTTTTGTTCAGTTCCTTGTGTCCGCTGTCCTGATGGAACTTATTGACAGAAAATGAAAGGCGTGCAGTATGGATATAGGCGAGGCTTAAGATGATTCGGGTTTTTGCCAAACTGTTTCGCTTCTTCGCGCTCACATCATTGCTTTGTACCTCTCCTAAAATAATGCTCTTGCACAAAAACTACCCCATGATTCGGAGGGAGATGAATCAGAGCAATTGGAAGCGACAGCTCAACACTCGAACAAGAACAAGCTTCCCTTGTGGCAGCTCTAAGAGGAGTACATGTTGTCGCTTTTCAGCGGTGAAACGATTTGACTTTTATGTTGGAATTTCATCAGCTAGCTTCTGAATTTTTGAACCGTGCCTGCTGGAAGCACATCACGTTTCCCGCGGGTGACTTGCAGCGTTTGATCTGGATTTAGCGAACTTACTACTTTATTGATAAAACAAGAAGAAACTAGAACTGTTAGACAAGCAGCCGCCTCCACCTGGGAAAGATGACAATATTTTCTTGGAAATTCTCGCTGAATGTGACTCAACACTTAGCGTCGCAAGAATTTCCAATGACAGAGTTGCAAGTGCGTATCGCCTATGCACAATGCCATTCATCGATGACTTTGAGGTTGAAATTGTTTTGCGCAACAAACGGTTGACTATGATGTAAACGCGCACGATTGTGATGCACGCAGGCGGATGAGGTGACTTGTGAAATTCTATCTCGGACAAAACTGCAAAGAGATAATGTTTTTACTGCACAATTCGCTGTGATTAAAACCAGGCAAATGTCTCTCCACCGCTTATAGCGAGACTAAAGATGTTCCCAGAACTTGCCCACATTTTGATGTAAAAAACTCTGAAGGAAGCTCTCGTGTAACAATGAATCCAAAACTCCTCTTACATTTTCGTAGGCGTGTCCAATAATCTGAAGGTGTTTGTTTTTGCATCACGATTCTTGCTCCGAGCTGCACCTGTTCGCGCGTTTAGCCGGAAAAGCGTTGTTTGTTGACCAAACCGGCGCTTATCAATTTGTCATAAGGCTTGACAAAGCTTCAAGGGGAGGCCAGGTTATACGCCGTGCATTTTCAAATCGCATCACCAGTCGGGTTTCTTCCTCACATAAACGGGAACCAACTGGTTTTCGTCTCGCCCTAACGTGCGAGTACTGGAAAGGCTTACGAGCTGGCGATGTCGAGTCTGCAGCAGCACCGCCACTGACTTGCACATAAGCGCTGGGTGCGGAAAGGGATGCATGAAGAACTTGCAAATCTGCCTGTTACATTTGCATTATTCCAGTACCACCATTGCGTGCAAGGTTACGTCATTCAAAAGATACGTAGGCGACAACGTGCCGTGCGTGTTCTTTTTGATCAAGTTGAAGTTAGTCAGAAAAATGGCGCGAAATTACGACTTTATGTGCATCGTACAATGCGTAAATGCTCATTTGCAAACTGTTTTTGTTCCAACTTAATTGATATCTGTTGGCATAAAGAGGTATATCCCTGAGGAATGAATGATTTTTGCCGTTTTGATGGAGGTTTGGTTCTGTACCTTCAGCAATTTAACATACTTCGCTTTCATCCGAGCAGTGGACCGTTACGTCTGTGACGCAACTAATCTTACTAATGTGCGCCTGTTGACAAAATCAGTAGTGATCAACGGCGAAACTGTCATTTTTGTTGCAGATTCTTATTGTCCGGGAAACAACCCCACCCAAGTGGTTTTAAAGAACAACACGGCGACCGTCGTCTTCCGGCGGCCGTCCACCTTCTCCGGGAAGGGTTTCCTCATCTCATTTATCGCCATTGTACCCGAGCATCCGCTCGTTGGTAAGCACTTCTTCTTTGCACAAAATACTTCATTTCGATGAGCAGACGTAACGGGAAGTTCCAGTTCTTCTTGTTTCTTTGTGAATGTTCAAACAATTCAATCGAATAATCGACTCGTCAAGTGAAACGTCGCCGTGGAGCGCACCCCCTAAAACCCCCAACCGCGAGTGTTGTCTTGCGTGGCGTCACATGCAAACTTGCCAGGCTTATCCGCACACACGTTCCCCCAACGTGTTGCGAAGTTGATTGTCTGAAATGGTTTGTTGTAATGCGCCGCGAACCGGGCGACGTGTTTGTGACGGCATAATTTTGCATTAATCAGTAAAGCCGTCCGCTAAATCTGAATCGCGCCCTCGACACGTTAAAGCCAAAAAAATATTGTTTTTTTTCATCGGCAAGCCAGAAAACGCGTCAAACCTTTTTTCATGTTAACACAGGTACTATTGATAGAAAATCTTGTTTCACAACCGCCTATTATTATTATTACGTCACAACGAAACGGTAATTCAAACCGAGCAGATGTCAGACGAACAAATATCACGGAATGCTGATCTTTAACAAGGATTATTTGCCGCAATAACCGGAAGAGAAACGAAATCATTCGTGAAAGCAAACCTTATTTTTTTCGAATGTCACTCAAATCTTTAAAAAGTTGCAGGATCGTAAAAAACAAAACTGGTTTTGCGATGTTGGAGATCTTCGAACGTTGCTGTACAACAGAGGTTTCCAAAGTTCGCAAAGCTCTTTATCTTGATACCGCAATGGCGGGACGTCATCCTGCTGCAGGTCGGACGACTGCTGCAGTTTAAAAAAAACAGGATTTGTCGATGCGTGACGATTAATTCGTCTCGCGCCGTTCATTGAAAAGCAGCGGCGCGGAACGAAGTGGGTCTTCCTGTTCTCGATCTGCTTATCTGGGCTTAGACCCCGCAACAGTGGGCGTCACTGCAGGGGCGGGAAGAGCTGAGGTAATGAAACGCTGTCGCTGGAGATTAGGTGGCGAAGCCTCAGGTGTCGGGGAAGTGGGGGTGGTCGACAACTGTGTATGTCGTCTTACTGCAAAGCGCGATGTCTCACGTGAGGAACGTTTGTCAAGCGATGATTTCTTAGTCAGGCTGAAAATTCTAAAATGCTCCAGCAATGGTTTATATAACGATTAACTGAAACCCATTTTTTTTGCTGAGACATTTCGGTCATTTGTCTCATAACAGTATTAAAACTCGCCTCAACAGTATTCATAGCCTACCGTTTCGGACATTATGACCAAATTGACTTGATTTGTTTCCGTCATTAAAAAAAAATTTTTGATCTGTGATCGAAAAATGACCGAGCCAAAACCTGGACTGAGACTCTTGTTAGGTTTTGTACATGAAAATAGGTCTTCTACTGCAAAAAGATCACTGGCAGGTGGCAGCAAGTATACCAAAGTTATCGGCAAAGATTAAACTGTCTCTCTGCATTATCCAACTGCGCTTACCACATCGTGCTTCTGACCTATAGGTTCAAAGTGCTGCAGAACTTTCTCCACGCGCTTTTGTTGGTTGGCACAAAATTGATTTCTTCGGGGTTGCCACAAACAACGCAAAGGTCGATCTGGGGAATGCTGGGGCTGGCGTCGTACGAAGTAGTCTGCGTGAAATCTGAGCCGCTGAGCTGTGAAGTGACAGAGAGCAATTGCTTGAAAAGCCACCAGCTACTACTCCGCCGACTAACTTGGTCAAACTTTTCGTGTGTTTGTTTCGCTTTTGGCAAACGCTTTTCGGAAAGATTTTGCAGTTACAGTTTTTTGGTTCAGTCTCAAAACTTCACGGATTCGTAATTGTTTTGAACACTTGAAAAAATGTTGCTTTGAACACTTAATCGAGAATTAGCAAGATTTAAGCTGACGTCAAAGTTCATCACGGCCAGGCAATTGTTGATTTGCCATTTCAGAGTCACTTCTAGCGAACGTGTTACGAGCGGAAAGCGTGAAATGCGAAATAGCAAGATCAAAACTAGACTACTTGAGTACCGTTGCTTGCACGACCGGTCGACACACAAACCCTGCTGGCGTGTCGAGCTCACGCGGAAGACGCGAGCAAAATGGCGCCACCGCCGTTTGCGGTGTTTAAGTGCTCGCGTATGTAAGCCTCGAGATAAGACGCATTTAACTCGAGTATACTGACGTTGCAAGATGTAATATGAGCTGCGCGTTTAATTGCGCATTCTTGCCTGCGCCATCAGTGCCGAGCAGCGATGGTTTAACACCGCATCGTCGAACTGAAAGACGGCTGGGCAGCCAAGGTTTTACTTTTTAGCAAAAATAGTCTTCTCGCATCAGTTGCGTTTTTTGGCGCGCGAAGATGCGTAGTTCAAAATCAAACATTTGTAAGACTTGAGCTGGACGCTTGTTGCTGAAACATCTCATGCAGTGTTGTGTCAGGTGGCTCGCCTGTAAACGGCGGTAGCCACACAGTAGTTGTTATGATCTTTCGTTGGTCGTGACAAAAAAGGTAGAAAAATACCACAGAAAATTTTGTCGAGCCAGCCAATGTCAATTTTCTAACGACATTCAAGGCCAGCCAGAAGCTCCTGCTTCGACCGGAAAGGTCGGTAACCCAGTTTCGCTTTTACACTATTACCAGCAACTCTCTGTGTTGCGCCGTATGCACGTGGCAGCGTACGACCCTAACCGCGCAAGGCCTTACTTTGCTTCCACACACATCTGCCTGCGTTTGTATCGCATCGTGATGATTAATCCGCTGCTCGTCCCTTGCGGGTCGCTGGACCTGCTCGTTGGCCGGAAAAAACATAATCGTAACCCACCAGATGCTGTCGCCCGTTTTTCTCTTAACTGGCTCCGGTTACTTCTCAAACTTTGCTTGGTTGCGTCGGACGGATTCATGCAGTCTTGAACTTGGTCGCGACGCATTTTTAAGCTGATTCACCGCCGCTTGTGCCGTGCGTCGAGACGATAAAAATATTGTCTGCTTTGCAGATTTCGTCACGTGCCGCGACAATGGCCGAGTCCCCAACGATGCCTCGTCATTCAGGTGAGATTGTTGGGTCAACGAAAGCTTGATCGTTTTCTGCCGTTTCGCTTTGCATGCTCGAATCTCCTTCCTCGCCAGAATCGATTTTTATTCGAGGCAAGAATAATCTCTGCGAAAACAACGCCCGGGTTAGCATTCTTAGGCATTATGACGTCACGGACGCCACTCCGCGCTGGTATTTTGCGCTCGACCGAGCATGAAGGTATTTGCTGTCGAGCGCCAGAGCGGTTCCTGGTATGATTTATTTTTGCCAAGAGATCTGGCAGCAGTTGAAAAAACGACTCGTGGTATATTCAGGCGCTAACGTGGCACGGAGGCCGAGGTCGCGACTCTCGTCGACTTCGACTCTGCGGTGGGCGCTCGCATCTCGCTTGTTGATGTTTGCGTTGGCGAAGCGTGCATTTCGCAAAGCTCGGAAAGTATTTCGCTTTAACGACTTTGACGAAAACTGAAGCTGAAAACGAGCGAAGTTGAAAAATTGAAAACTATTGAAATTGAAACGGGTGCAAACGAATTAAAGTATTTGCGAGATGAACAACTAGTATGGAACGTTCCATTGCTATACTAGCTGGCAGTAACAAGGGTGCAAGCCATGGTCAGCGCAGTTGAAATTGACGATACTGAAACAGGTGTTCACCAATTCAATTCGTCCTGTGCTCTCCGTAGCAGTTTTGACTACACTCTCCTTCATGTCTTCAATTGCACGCCTAACTCGCAGTAAGCTGATTTTCGAGCAAAGGTGAAACGGCGGTAACCATTGCATGCCATGAACGTGAGACTCTTGTCTCGATTGGAGAACAAATCTGTGGAGTGTTGGGAAAGTGACGCCCTTTCATTCGTCGTTACATCTGTGGATGATCATATATGAGATCACAAGCGAAGAAAGTAACTATGACGCAACAAAAGCGCAAGAAAGTATCTTTCGAAGTACCTCTTGGGCCATTTCGATAGCTCACGAATACTGCAAGTTTGTCCGTGGCCGGGTAGAACTATCTGGTGTCCAAAAAATATCGGTTGAGGTACGAGCATTGTTCTCTCTGCCGGTTTTAAAGATAGTTCCTATTTTCCACAGCCACAGAAAAACATAAAGTATCCCAAACGTTATCATTTCTTATCTGCCAGAAGTGGCGAGTGACCGTTTCGAGATTTTGTAGGAAGTTGCCTGTGCTTGCCAGGGCTCGCTCGGCTTTGAATTTGAGCTTTGATCGCCAGCAGCAATCAAACCTTACCGAAGCATTTCTAGGTTTTGGTGTTATAGCGAGTCGAGGTGGAGCTTTAACCGCAAGCGAATGGAGAGGCACTCCACATTGGCCCGACCTGACGCGCGCACATCCGCCTTGACATCGGTCGTGCCCCTCAAGCACTCTTACTGTCACGCGACATGTTATCTGTTTGTGCACCTGTAATGCGGCAATCACCAATCACGCTACGTTTGTTACGTCACAGAATGCCCGTGTGATTTGGGTCGTTTGTTATGGCAGCGCTGATTTGGGGCGTTTGTTATGGCAGCGCTTGTCAGTATAACTGCATGCCCGAATGTACCCAACGGGCTGTGTGGTCCGTGTTCCTTCTCTGTCGCGAAGCACTGAGCTGATATGCTCGACTGCCGACGAAGTCATACGTGACGAAAGCAACTTGGGAATCTAAGATTCGCAGGTGTTGTTGCATCAGGACTGGATTAAGTGTACCAAGAGCCGCGCTCTAGAAAGAATAGTCTAAGACGCCAGGGTTAAAACTGAGCACATACGAAACGTTTTTCGAATTGACATTTGTTGCTTGTACAGTGGCAACGTTCCGCGATATTTAGTGAGAAAGTGACAGGCGATGAGCTTCGTTGACAACAGTACAGTAGCTGCCAGTCTGGCGCAAGTGGCACGATTATGCAATGCAAATCCCTCTTGATTATACGACGCGAGTCGCTTCTCAGTTTATGTTGCCATTGCTTGCAGGTTTTTTTCCAATGAACTATAGTGTGGCGGAAACAATGGTATGATAATTGAGAACAAAGGCGTTGAGTTTGCTAATACTGATGGCGTCACATATTCTAAGCAGCTGTTCTAGCCTGGGATTGGTGAAAGTTTCAAACACGTTGCTCACCGATTGGATTTTTGGGCATAACGTTTTCGGCTACAATGTTAAAAGTCTCAGATACGCCGAAGTTGAATAACGAAAAGTAAAAAAAGTGACTAAGCCCTGGTATAGATCCTCTTTGAGGAAGTCCGGGTATAACGTTTCACAATTCGCAGATAGTCAGCAGCTAACTATTCCTGGCCTCGCTCCCTGGGAAGGCTTGGTGCGCACTGGCTTTGGTCTTTTCCGCGTTGTTGGCGTAGTTTCAGGTTGTCCTTGGGCGACAACCATTAATTTGCGGTCGGGCAAGTGCTTGTTTTACGCGCGCTTTCTACCCAGCACAGCTGTCACTGCCTGACGGCTGCGATCAGGATTTGTCAGCGATGGAAGGCATTGTCGTAGTTGCGGTAAAACATGTTGCTCTTTAGCGTGTAAGATACCCGTTGGTGGTTTGCTAGTTCCCATGCGTTCACACTCGTTCATGTGTTCAATATTTTTGTGAATCTTTTTGTCAGTTTTGCTTCTGGGAAACACTGGCTTTAAATCACCGCTTTTACGTCGTCCAATTTTCTGGCATGGCGTTGCTCTGAAAGCTGCGAAACATTGTAAATGCGAATGAAACTGAGACCAGCTTGCCAGTTCCTGCCGCGCATCGCGTTTCGCCACCTGGCTACTCTCACTCAAACCGGCTTTTTGACTTTTTTGTTCTCGAAACCAAATGCAAGGGTCTTTTTTCGGGCGCGGTACCTTGGACTAAAATTCACCAGTCCCTCGTAGATTTTGTTATTAGGAGCCTGTAATTGCTTCATTCATCACAGACAGCACTGATGAGCGCTTGAAACTCATTGTTTCAGAAAAATACGTCACAAACGCTATTAGAATATAATGCGAAGTCGACGGTGATGCACTCCTTACTTTTAAGCAGCACGATGTGTTGCCACGTTAGCCTGGTTGCGAACATGGTTTTTACACAAAGATGCGAAGTAACAGGCAGGTGTAAATCGCAGAGAGGAACATGTTATTGCTGGGGATCCTACCCGGGCGTCTAGTTTGCTAGTCATTTCGCCACACTGGTCCCAGCGGACAACCGGGCCAGCTTTCGGCAAGCTTTCAGGCAGCGCCTTCTTCGTTTGTGCATTTACGTCATGGCCGAAGTACAAAAAATCCAGAACCAGCATCACGCAAGCTCTGCTCGCTCCCTGGTCGTTATGTTCTTGGTGTTTATTTGTTTGTCCATAGCCAAGCGTTTTTCTCAACTTGCCTCCCACTAAATGCTGCAGCTGCCTCTGGTTGATCCTAACTCACCTGCTGTTGACTCGAGTCACCTGTAGATGAATCTCTCGCAGTGTTGCATGATATTCAAACTGTTTCTTTCCAGGTCAAAAACAAGCTATAGCTCTATGTTGAAATTCGGGATAAAACTGTAAAAACTTGGGTTCTTTGTAAGCATTTTTCGGTTCGTTATTCGGTTGGAGATTGCGATTTCTTGCAGATGCGAATGGCAGAAGCACATTGCGCACAGCCCAGATCGTGCGTGCACGAGGGTTCGGAAGCCCAATTGCCACAACAGAGAAATTGTTTGGGGACGTCGTCAGACCTGTCCGAAAATAAAATTCTTTGTGTTTGATTTGCAGGGTCACTTGTCCGACTGGTTGTCTCGGCATTCCAGAGCAAAATGTCTGCGGCGATTTGAAGAAGTACCGAGACGTGAGTTGTGCTGTTGAGCTTCTCGCGTGTTCGAAACGATTTTTTTGTAGCTCTGATTGCAATTTGCGACTGCGAGTGAGTTCGCAGAGAGTTCGGTAACCGAAGTTACCGAAGGGTAAGTAACTGCGAGTTACCGAAGGGTGTTGGAGAAGGACTAACCGCTGTGCCTTTTTTCCACATGAGAACATAGCCTCCGTGAATTCCTGGTTTCTTATTGGGCAAGCTGTTTTTTGCTTAATGAAATAAAACTGGCTCTACGATATTTCAAAGCACTTTTGACGTGCAGCAGAACAAGCTTCCACGTGGCGTTCATTGCTGATCCATTCGCCAATGTCGAAGTGGACCTAATTTATTAATCTTCCATTGAGCTGTATTGCTGAGCACCTTTGGCGGCTGACGATCCACTCTTGTTACCTTTATGCAACTTCTGCAAAGCATGGCTGTAACTTGTGGCACTTCCTCCGTCGCTGCCATTATCCTTGCATGAAATTTCGTTTGAACTCCATATCAAGGCAGGCCACGATTTATGTTGATTCGTGTGAAGGATAGTCTTTTTTTCTGAAGCACGAAAAGGAAAGCTGAGAACAAAAAGAGGTTAAGATATATGCGTAAAAAAAGCTCATGGCTGCTCCGCTGCCCTGTATGCAGACATCGTCATTCAAAACCTTTATGAAATAATAATAATGTAGGTTCACCGTTATTTTGTATCCGGTAGTATCAACGGTTTTAGCTGCCAAGGGCGCAAGTTGCGCTACACACCCTTTCTGCAGCAAGAAAAACCTTGCGTTTCACCTGATCCGTCACAACGAAAATGTCAATAACAACGAAGCGACGTTCAGTGTCAAAACTGCGGAAAAGATGTTTCACACAATTTCGAAAATATAACGGCATTGTGAAAATCCGAAGCAAAAGAAAAGAACAAAATTATTTCCGAAGCTATTGCATTTCCGCCACATCTGGAATGACAGCGTATGTAAAGTAACGCTTGATCGGTACATTTTTTCAAAGAAATGCGTTCCGCCTAACATGATCGGTACCTAATGGATTAGACGCCACACGCAGACGCAGTTGCTACAAAAACCAGACAGCATAACGCTAGAGAAGCGTGTGGCAACTTAGAGCTCTTCGATAATGAAATTTGCGGCCGTCCACATGTAATTTAAAATATAGGATTTGGCGGCCGTGCTGGCGTATATTGAAGCAAAACAAGCGCAAGCCAAGAAAATCAGTCGACACGACGCGTAATTTCGTTAAAAATTCGTAAAAATGTTTGACATTTTACTTTGAGGCACAAGTAAATGACATATACGGGATTAAACGTATCTCATAACTATAACTCGAACTCATTGGCGGCCGTACTTCATACAAATAAAAATAATGCAGCCGGCAATAGCAAAAGGTTGTACTCCCCTAGTCTACGCCTTTTTGGTCTTTATATAGCTTTCTGACGTCACAGAAGCTCATCCAAATATGCAGGGAGCATGTCAAATAACGGTATCATGTCAATCAGTGCACTTTTACTTTTAGGGGTTTTGTCCCTAGATTGAACCTTTTGACCCTTTTAGGGTATTTGGAAAAGTATGAAAATGTGCGAAATTAACTATTTCAGTTTATTTTGCAAATCATATTTGGTTCTATTTTTAGCATTTATCATTGGCACTCCGATTTTATGCTTCACTTTGAGCGCACCACCAAGATTTAGGGATATTTTGGTACTGTTCTAGGGAGGGCGGATCCAGGGGAGGCGATTTGGGCGATAGCCCCCCCCGTCTTACACCTAAGAAAGTAACGTTATTCACCATGATTTTGTACAATTCAGAGAACAACATTCGCGATATAAAGCCATTTTGTCGTTCCTTGTTTCGTCATAGCAGTTTTGTGAAGCACACTTCATCTCTCTCTTGCAGTAGCGAAGCTGTTGCGAGACTTGACAACCAAATATTACTGAAATCGCCGCCCCCCCCAAACTTACTGACTAGATCCGCCCCTGGTTCTTGGGATTTTTGGAGTTGCATTTGTGAGAGCGTTGATTTCATACCCACCGGTGTGCAACGTCTTCCCACTTCCTTTATGCTGAGTGAACGGGCTGCTAGGTGCGCCTCGCAAGAGCGTTCACGGCTACGACATTTTTGCATCCGATTAGCTGTCAGTAATCAATACTTTAAAGATTTTAATACTTCCAAGCTTGCGCAAAGGTTTAGTAGCTCTCAAAGTGCCTCCTGGCGACTTCGCAGCAGGTTAGTCGATGTTACTTACATCATCGATGCCCAATGCCATCACAGTGCGTGAATGTGACGCGATAATAACACGTTTGTTTCATCACTCCTACAAGGCCGATGTAGTCGGAATTTTGATTTAATCCAACAGCGCTGTGTGTACGAGACTGATTTGATGGGCGTTGTTCGAGCAGTTGCTATACTCAAGAAACATGAAATAGTTGCTGGCTGACAACGCCGCCGGCTGACTACATCAGTCAAAGTCCGCGGTCCCCATTTTTTGCCTTCACGGTTAAAGGCTTACATGACCTTCGAGACAAAATTGCGCTCATTCTGTTGTTCGGAACTGTGCTCAGTATTGGATAGCAAACAGCTTTTGCGTGACTGTTTAGAAACTGAACGTCGCGCGGAATGAGTGTTGTTCAAACCAGGTGTTGTTTTGTATTTTACGGTAAATGGAGTTTTGGCGACTGATTTCAAATCTAGCAGCTTGGTTTCTTCAATGGTGCAAATTGGAAAGTCTGGTGGTGGCATGCTCTTTTGCTCCGCATTCGCTCGACAGGATCAGTTTGTTGATGGGCTCGTTTTCAAACAAGCTGCCTTGCAGCCCTTTCTCCTTTACATTTGCTCATAGCTTTCTAGGCTGATTGAGGGTTAGCCAAAGGATAATCTTTCAAAACGATTTGCAGTTAGCAGACGCTCTGAGCTGCACGATCATCGTCCTCGCGGTGAACTCTCTGGTGTCATTAAAAAATTCCAAAACAAAGACTTCAGAGGTTAAATGTTTTGTGAAGCGAAGAACAACGCGAAGACGCATTGCACCCTGACCGGCTTGACCACGTTTTGCGTCGTGCACGGCCCTGGTCGCTCCTCCACTTGCCGCCCGCGAGACACGATTTTTGCCGAACAAGGAACGATTAAAGAGAAACGCGACGTATCCTTTGTTCTTGCCGCCTGGCCAACAGATAACGGCTTGCGTCCTGCCTTTGCCGCGTCCGGAGCATGGCGGGCAAGAGGATTACTACTTGTTGCTTGTCAAGCCGGACTGAAGCGGAGCTTATTGATCGGCGATGATGGCGAACAGATTCGCCGGGTCTTGCTTGACTTATGGTTCTGCTTAAGATCCGCTTAAGATTAACGCTGTGCTTCTTTCGTGTTAGCGTTTGGGGAGGGGCGGCTCAGCGAAACGTGATTCACGCGTGACGTCACGGTCGTCGAAATCTCACCCGCGGTTTTTTCCGCGTCGTTTTATGTCAATCCTCGTTCTGCCCCAGGAAAGTTTTTGTAAACACATCTTTTACGTTCGCTTGACTGATGTAATGCATGCAGCGTATCCGGCCACATCCGTCGCTATGGGGGATGAAAGGGACTTTTAGCCCAAAATGCCAGTTAAAGCCCTCCATTAAACGAAACCGCATTTAAAAGTTATTAAGGCGTAGTAATCTCTGAACCTATGGTATTTATGAAAGCTCCTCTCGGAGACCTACAGTAGATTGAAGACCGATATGCCTCGAGCCAGTCACACCCGCTGCGGGTTTGGCTGGAATAGTTACGCACAAAGTGCTAAGCTGCGTAATGCCGACGCAAGATTAAAAATCTCGATAAAGTTCAGTCATAACGCGCCAGGATATTCGAACTGATTTTTTGCTATTGTTTTGTGCACAACGTTGTGACAGCTCCATACCCGGCCATCGTCCATCCGTTGCTTTCATCCAGCAGACGATAACGGCTTTTTTCGCATCGCGCCTATCGTGACGCCCGTGTAAACCTGCGGCTAATCAGATTAGGCTTTGATTATTGAGCTCAGCGAGATTTATCGACGCTCCGTTTCACGCTTGCCCATCAAGGAAACCGGCTTCGACGCGGTGCGCTGGTGCGAGAGCGGCGGAACTGAGCAGGCGATTTTCAAACCAAACTTTACTCGCTTTGGTTTCGGTAAATTTCCTTCATTGGATTTCTTACATTATTTTTTTTTACTTTTAGCTGACATTGCTCTGCTTTCCGCCGCCCTCTAATCTTTTGTGAGTTTTCAACCCGCTAAATAGTTCCTCAGCATCGGAATCACCCAAACCTGCTGTATATATTTCAGATTTTCGATAATGAATCATTTTTTTGCTTGGATAAACCAAGACTTTTTTCCTGGTGCAGGAGTTCTTAAACTGCGGCATGTGATTTTAATAATGTGACGAAAAGCAAGCAACATTGTCTGAGTTTAAACACGCTTTCACAACCACGTTGGACAGTGAATCGATGTCGATTGTTTAAGATAAGACAACCTCGGATGAGTGCTTTGGTTCGCTATACTTTTATTTTTCAACCGAAATTTTAGGTCACTAGGTTGACACATTTTGGTTTACTACTTAAACTGCAGAAAATGGCTCAACGGCACTAGCCAGGAGAGGGAGCGTGCCACAAAATTTTTAAGAAACCCCGGCCTGCTGCTTTTACCCAGGTATATGTAAAAGTGATTTCTGAATCTGCCTTTCGTGAACATGGACAGCATTTCGATTGATTCCCACTGATGACTTTCTGGCGTTTCAGAGCTCCCACCCCACGTGACACGTTCGCCAACAGCTCGCGGCATACGCACCGCGCATGCGCGTGCAGAGAAACTAGTTTCGCTGACGCGTTCGCATTGTTTTCGCCGTGTCCATGGCAACGGTGTGCAGTCTGACCCCGGAACCCCAAAGGTGCGCCGTGAAGTTTCTCGCGAGGTGTACGTGTGTGGCCCTGGCTGCGGCGAAACCGGAGACGAAGCTGTGGGTTTGCTGCTTGCTGGTGAAATGCGTTGCGCCCTTTTGTTGTTCCACTGCAGAAAGATATCGACCACAACCCGAACAAAGCTAATAATCACCTCTCGCGCTGTTGCGAAAAAAGGGTCGCGCCTCATTTCTTGGCACAGTTTTTGTCGCCCAAAGACGCACTCCTCAATATGAGTCCTGGGTTGCGAGCATTCCTTATTGTTACGTCAGCAGCGTTCGTTGCTTTTTGAGAACTGCGGCAACAACGTGTGACCTTGTCGTTACAATTTCAATCCTAAACACTTCAACACTTTTCTTTGCTGGTTTCAAAACTGAACGCTGTTGATTCCGAAAGGTGCCGAAGCTTAGCGGAAAGTTGCGAAACGTGACTAAAATGTCTTTGTTCTGGGATACTCCAACTGCATTCATCTAAAAATTTTGTATCTCTAAACGAGGATGCAAATGAATCCACTTGGAGTAACTTGCCGATTTGCCTAAATAGCAAAATCGTAAACAGTTTTTGTTATTTGAAAAAAGTAGCCAAGATTTATATTTGTCTCTTCTATTGTCATCAAGCACTTTTCGTACGTGACGCTCAGAACTCAAAATCCCTGCTCTTGCGCAGGACTCTTCTCTTTGTCTGTCGGCAGTTCACGCTGGGGTCATATCGGACTCGTTTGGCGGCCGCGTAGACGTCAAGAAAGGATCCGGATCGGCCCTTTATATTGGCGAAGTCGCCAATAACATCACATCGACAACGTAAGTATGGAACTTGCACGGCTTTTTCGCTGATTTCTAAGGTTAAGACTAAGGTAAGGCACATGTTGCGTTGAGTTCATCGGTAAACTCTCAAAATTTCCAGTCTTTTCTTTTCACTAGAGAAGTGACGGACGGAACGTGCGATATTGTGCTGAAAACCTTGTTACAACGAGTCGTAACCATTCATTGTAACGGAATTTCTCTCAAAGTCAGCCAAGATAATCCGCTGCCGTGTCCGTCTGAAACAAATATTAGAAAATAATCCCGAAAGGGTTCAGTGGTTCGCAATAATCGCAAAGATGAGCGTCTTGCGCATCCGTTTTGAAGTCTTATCGTTTTCGGTTGATTTTGCAAGTAACAAAAATGGCTGTGATCTGAAAACGTTTTCACGCTCTCAGAATGACGGTGCGACGGTCGCGGGCAGTTGACGTGGGACTTGCCGCTTCTTGACGCGCTAATCTCGATTGCTTTGCAGCTGTGCACTCTCGGATCTGTCAATCTACTTCCCCAAAGCCAAGGTCTGTCGTTCTGAAATCCGTCTTACCGGAAGGGACTTCAGCGCATCGTCGTGGTGGGAGGGAACCGCCACGTACAACTGGTACGTCAGAAGAAGTGTTTCGCGTGCTCAGTTATTTTCTTAGGCGTCTCTGAGAATTGACCTTCGGTAATAGGCGAGAGAATGCGGTTAATCTTCAATGCGTTCATGGTGGTCTTCTTACAGCTCCTATCAATGTCATTGCTTTGCATCGTTTTTACCTCCTGCTTCCTTGCTTGAAGTGGTCTCCTGGGTAAATCTTTGGGCTGTTTTGCCGCCTGTCATTGTCTTTGATTCTGTAACTTCGCGCAAAATTTTTAAAAAATTGCCCTCTTTTCTAAAACTGTTAACGTGTAACGCTTCAGTGAACGTGAGCTTGTCTGTGTCCATATGTAAAGTGCGTCAATCAAAAATCTGAATTAGAAGCAACATGGCTTGGGTTGTGTGGTGTTTTGCCTGCAAACAATATTATCAATGTGGTAGTTGGCACTACCGCCTATTTGTATCTCCTAAGCCGTGTTTACCTGCTCGTTCTCGCTCGCTGAACGCTAACTGGGAAAGCACCGCAAGCAAATCCAAACCGGCTGTGATAAGATTTCTGTGACGCATCCGATATTACGTGGATAACGTTTCCAGGCAACGAATATCTAATCACAAATAGCTTCTATGTGTCACAAACATCTTCTGTCACAATCACAATCATCTGCACAGGAACTGGAGTGCCGACCATGCTCTGATGATCGATGACAAGGCGTGGTCCCCCAAAGATCCGACCACGGCCCAGTGGCTACAAGTATCCCTTCCAAAACTCATGAAAATCACCTGTAAGATATTTGCCTCTTGCATCGAGTGTTCAAGTGTTCGTTTTTTGAGTTTTTTCAATCGCCAACACACCGCGCCGACTTTCAAAACCATTTCAGGACCTGTTTTGATAAAGAAAGCGTTTCACGACTTCCTTTTGTTATTTCTTTTTAACGTACTTAATCACGATTTATTTGTATNCTAGACTTATTTCACAACATTAAAAAAATTCACGACTTATTTTTAATGGCGCGCTAATACGTTTCGATCACATTTTTGACCATTCGCTTTTTGTTCAGCCCTCTTCACGAAGGGCTCAAGCCGACCTTACAAATGGTGCAGAAGCTACAAGGTCCAGTTCAGCAGAGACAACATCGACTGGTATTATTACAGCGAGGAAGGTTCCACCGAGCCGAAGGTACCTCGGGTCGCGCGCCAAGCACTGCACTGTCTTTCAACCAAACGCGAGTTTTGTCGCTGGCAGGCGTTGTGGCCAACAATAATCCTAAAGATAAATAAGGCCTGAAAAAAAACGGGAAAGGGCGATGTCAAAGGTGGATTTGATGTGAAAAGGTGTTGATTCATTGAACGAGGTTTTTCTTTTTTGCAAAAGTCAGTTGTCTTTTTTCCCGAAATAATAGCCACGAGCTGATAAAGGCACGATTCCGTGTCAACAATAATTTAATCGATTAGTTTCTAATTTTTGTTTTTATTTCTTGAAGAAATCNTAGAAATTTTAAACGAATCCAAATTTTCCTGTTTGAGGTCTCCGATCTTAGTTATCCGGCTAAAGAGAAAANACCGAGTGGTGTCGTCAGACTTGCTGATAATTGAAAACATTTTTGAGTTCTTTGTCTTTTTTGCTAAAAATCTGAATTAGTTTATTCGACAGGAAAAATTTTGATGTAACAGAAAAAATTATGTAATACCAATCTTGAAATTTTTTTCATTTTTTAGAACCAGCCATGTTTCTGATAAATTTTCCAGCAAATAAAGAGCTCCCCTCGTGACACCATTTGTTGATATCGAATTCATATGACAAATTTGGTTAATTTACCGAGGTTGCCCGTTTGTGGGTTGAAATGATAAACTGATCTTACATTCAGTATTTCACACTTGTTCAACCGAAAGCATATTGACGATTGGTAGAAATTGCGATGTGTTTCAAAAAATATGGATTTCGGTCGCGTATAAACATTTTTCTAGATATTTTAAAGAGTGAACTTTAACATTGCGTTTATTGTTTTTTGAAAAAAGAACTTACGTCTTTCTTATCCATCTTGACTTAGGCTGATTGGTTCGCTCTGCAGTTAAGGTTAGGGCCAAACGACATTTTCATCGTCTCTGTGTTGTAGTTGTTCGCCGGCAACACGAACCATTTCCGGACCGCGAGGAACAACTTCGTCCGTCCGGCGATCATTGCGAAGTACATTCGGATAATACCGACGCCGGTCAAAGGCGAACGGAACCGGTACGCGTTGAAGATCAATCTGGAGGGGTGCCCATTCCACAGTGAGTGATGGGTCTTACTTTCTTTACGTTTTCTAATTTATGATCAACCTTTTTTTTTCAGCCCTCCAAAAAAACGTTGTTTCTTCGTAAAGATTCCGTGATTTTTATATTTTTAAGCGAAAAACAACCTGCACGCACTGTTTTATTTACACAAAAAGTGCTTGCGTTATTTTTTCTAGGACCATTTGTTTCGGACATCGCTTTCCCGTCAGCTTTTTTGTCAATGTCTGCGTCGTTCCTGAACGTGCTTTTCCCGCATGCAACATGAGAAGGGTTGGTCATGGCCTTTTCACCCCGCTAAACCAGGGGTCTACAAACGTTTTTCCCGAGGGCCATATCACGCAACAGTCCGAGGG
>JGI24021J15306_10003071_pt1 | contig 18613 bp, 15 predicted proteins | sample Ectturendosymbi1_FD_15306 | JGI IMG/M metagenome (IMG submission 15306)
TGATTGCACGCTGTTTTCCACTTTCAAAAAAATTCCGTCCAATGTCACATATAGAAAATTCTGTCAAATGTTGCTTAACCGACTAAGTGAATGGGTTTTTCCTCTCACCTGCAACATTTTCTGGAAGGAACCACCGTTTTTAAAACGACCGGACCCACAATGCACAATGCAAGTTTTGAGGAAACTTTTATTATTTCCTAATTTCAGGAAAACTCGACAATGGTCGCAAACACAGTGACATAAATCAAGGCAACAAAATAAATATGTGCTTCCACACAACATTCGTTCATGAAACATACATACATTATAAATAACAGTGAGAAAATAAGGTTAGCTTCTGTTTAAACATACACATTTTGCTGAGACACGGATAAGCACAGACGACGTTGGCACCACACGTTTGACGTTTGATTTGTTTTCAAACTCATCTGAAAATTGAAAAATATCAACGTGGCATTGCACAAGTACATCCTGTCTTTACTTTCATTGCCTGTTGAACAAAGTCTCCCTGACGGTTTAGTCGGTATACCGGAACTATGGCGGTAAGATTGCGTGAAACAAGTGTGAAGTCTTCTTTTCTTTGACGAATGCAAAGTGTGCACAGACACCATCTATGAGTGATCGTCCGTGGTACTCTGTAAAAGATTTGCACTCAGTTGCAAATTATGTAGGTGCTTGTAAATCGCAGTGGAAAATGGTTTATGATCAAAATATGCACTCACAAATTTGAACAATGTGGTGATAAACAATGTAAAGGTTATTCTGATATGTTTCAAAGTGCCATCATGATTTACCTGTGAGGGTCATCATCGATCTCTTCTGCAAATGGCGAAAAGCTGTTTTTGTTAATTGAGCCGTTTCTGGAGAAATCACATGTATCCATTCCATTGCCTGCACTCCTCTTGGTCAGACGTAAGTGTCCGGTTGAAGCTTCTTTACTTTGAAGACGTGAAACATTCAGTAGCTTGCTCAACACTAACGTGGAGTTGGTTCTAAGAAAGTGAGTAAAAATTGTAGTTAAGCGATTGAGAGTAACTCTTTTTGATACAGTATCTGCAGCATATTCACATGCAATGCTCATTTAAAAAAGTCATTGTAGGAGATGTGGCCTAGTTCATAGCGCTGTATATTGCATATACAAAATTCAAAATAATAAACGTAAATCCTGAACGACTGAAATTGTCCATAGCGTATGATTCCTTACATGAAATGTAAAAAAAGGTACGTACTACGCCACTAAAATGTTAAGGCAATGACATCAAATTTTCCCTTGCATTTTTTAAAAATATTTTTTTCGTATTTAACTATTGTAAAACAGCCACACTGACGAAGCTATCAACAAAGGTCAAGTTCAAAGTCGGTGTTCAAATCGCCATTTGAAAAAAATTTAAGAAACAACGAATCACATACCTACTGAGTATATTGCCTCTTTTCTAAAGCTTGCTACAGAAATCAAGTGACTGCACACAATTGGCAGTTTTGAATTAACAGCTGCTTTATGCCGACACTTATTTTGCGTGATTCGCAAAAGACACTCTGAAATTTCTCCGCTTCAGTTTGAAACGAATTTCCAACTAGATCTTAATGATAGAAACATGTTTAGCAAATACGTGATCGCTGGCAGATCAACTTCGCATGAAATCAACACAAGTGCCCTTACTTTTCGCTCAGGTTCGGAACGCTGCTGTCGTACTTTGAAAGATGATCACTTCGTCGCTTACTGACAGGGACAGCACCAGTTAACAAACATAAAGCAACCGTCAAAAGTGCACACTCGATGACTGCATGTACCATTTCCATTCTTCAAATTGACGTTCAGCAGAATAATTGTCTGATCCTTTGTAAATTGTCTGAATTCCTGCCCTTTCTATGTTTGCACAATGATCGCTCTCATGCGAGTTGCGACTCTTTTAATCAGAAGCTGGAAACTAATCACCCGAAGAAAAAGTTTAAGAGCTGGACGCAAAATTCCAGCATTTCAGAGTTTTCGGTTTCCGAACACATTGTCCAGATTAAGCAATATCGCGGTCCACCCCATCAACCAAGACAATCAGAACAAACGTGTGCGTTTCGATTTCTTCCTGTCGCAACTTTTGCGTCGTGCGTCTGACATGACTAGTAGCCTTTTGCGTAAATATTTCTTTCATACTGGAAAGAACAATATAAGAAACGTGATCGTCCAAAAGGTACAATATTTTTAGATTGTTTGTTGTCTCAATGGCTAAAGTTGTTTGATGACCTTAGCTGAAGTAGCTTGGGTATCTCAGGTACTGTGTAATTTAGATATTTTAGGTGCTGGGTACTTTAGTTATAGTAGTTTGTGTGCACATCATGTCATCACCACTCGACTGAATACTAAGGCATGCACTAGCCTGAGGTGTCTACAAATATCATGACCTATGTTTAGTTCCAATAGGACAAAACCTTTGTATTAATTTCAGCTTGTATCGAGAAAGACAATATTATCCAGTGCAACTGCTAACGTCAATAATCGCCAATAGACAAACTGCACCTGATTTTTTACAGCTGCCACAATGTCATTTCGTCGAGCATTTTCAATATTATTGATCGACTAGTTCTGGGTTCGGTGTGAAATATTGTGCGTTTTCGTGGCCACTACAGGGCCGACGAACAATTAATCTTTTTCTCAATAATTACATGGTAGCTGGTTTAACTAATATCTGCATTCTCTTTCCTATACAAACAAGCCATACAATTTTCGACGAGGGCTCCAGAAGCTGAGGTGCTAGGTATCAGTCTTCGTGCCTCATGGTAAAATTTCTTTCAAAGGCCCTGGACCACCGTCGAAGGCTTAATTTAGGTCAACACCGCCCGCTTTAATGCGAAAACTCTTTTAACTGTTTCATGTTTCCACCATGATTTTCCTGCCCCGAAGATCATTTGTTGCACTAAAATAATTGTAGGCAAAATGGGAAGCAATGTTTTCTTATTCCAATCAAGCGTTTAACATCCAAAACTGGTAAACTGGCATATACAATGCCCTTTTGCGTATTTCTCTCGACTCTCTCACTAAGCTGCTTTTAGAGAGCTTTTATGTCAATTCCAACAGATTGGGTTTTAGTGTTTTCATGGAAGTGTTTAAATTTTGTAAACGCCTTGACAGTAAACGTACCTTGCCCAATCAGGCGAACGGATTGAGCATATCCCACCGTTTAGGATGGGCTGACGTCCTAGCCATGGTTGGTATTAATCTCAGCATGTATGAAATTTCGTAAACAGCAGGCTAGAAAATTAAAATTGAAATTATATTGTTCTGGTGGTAAGAATAATGCTTTTTAGTGATGTCTTGTGGTACCGAAACGGTCTCGTAAGATTATACAACGATCTTTCAAAATGCTTCGGTTTTTATTTGGATCAAACAGTTACGGTCTCTTAAAATTCCTTAGCTGTCATCAGAACCAAATCTGAAAAAACCCTGGGTGTGAATACAAATGCGTTTGAAATGAATTGAAATTTAGGACTTGTATCCTACATCGCATCAACATAAAGTTCAAAGTCCGTTGTGCTGCTGACTGATTAACTGTTGTTGATAATTTCTCCCAAGCATGATCCGCACTGAATCCCAGTGTAAAAAGAAGATAAAGACGTGTTCCTCAAAATTTCACTATATGTCCAACATGAACACGTCCAAGAACGAAAGCAAACTTACTGCTTGAAACATCTTCATTTTGCGTGGAAATCGGTGTTACACGTTTTATTGCTTTTGTTCACATCTTGTATCCGCTTCCGAACAAACTTTGCCCTATCGGCAGTTCGCAACAATGAAAGTATGCAAGACACCGTCAAGCGCTGCTGATTCTGAACGTTTGGAAAGTAATCTGGTGCTACATTGTTGCCAGTTTCATTAAGAGCAAACGCGCCAAAGCGTGTTTCAGAATATGTCAAGCTGAGTCGCAAGAAACCAAGCCTAGCTTTTCCTTTTATCAAACAGGTATAAACAAACTACAACAATCTTTCACAGCATCACTAATTTTTTATGCCGTAATAAAAAATCATAAAACATATTTCAAAATTCTTGCAATCTTTTCCCAACGATTTTTCTACAGTAAGATTGACTGTTGCACAGGTTGGCGCAGTGGAGGGCATTGCCCTTCACTCTGAACGCTTGCCACTAACACACGTGGCATTTTCCAATGTCGCCACCTTCTTTGCTCATCCCCACTTGAAGCATTTGGCCACCTATACAGTTCTTTCTAGCGCCAATGCTGCTGCCACAAGTGGAATTAAATCAATTACAAATTAGAAAGTGGAAGAAATATTGGTAAAAATAAATTAAAACGGGGTCTTGGCACCCAGAATCTACTCTGGCTATTAGCCTGAGCCCAGCACAAATAAATATGACTTATTTTTCAAGTATGTGCAACGTATGTAATTCATCAAAATTACCTTCATGATTATCAAAAGCAATTTTTTCAATATCTTTTTGATCATTTGCAAACAATTATAACGTGTGTGTGGCATAACCTCTACAAGAGATGATAGTCGCTTTGAACTAATTCCAAAGTCAGCCCAGACAAGGATTAGTGTCACTGATTTGCCCAGCTATCAGTAGACTGAATGTCGTATCTCTCAAAGAAACCTAGAAAAGGCGTGGCCAGTGTGTGCGTTGGATCCAGGTTAGGCTGCAGTATAAGTGCCAGAGCGGAGACATATTCTCCATCGACCTATAGATTTCCAAACCTAGATTGGTTGCCTTGCGTAGCTGAAGAGTTCAGTCCTTTCAAAGAGGCTATTTGATCCATAGCTGAAGCCCTGGTAGGGGTCACCACTCTGGGCCAGATTGGAACGGGGAATAATAATATGGCTAATGGGTGTTCCTATTTACCAACAACTGCCGAATTCTCGAATCGTAGCCACTATTGGTTGCAGTTTAGCGTCACTCCCAGTGCTTGAGGTTTTTACAAAACCTTTACAATATGGTTACGGTTATGGTAGTGGAGTATTCATGCAGTTTTGTGATTAAAAACGCGAAATAACACACGTGCAAAAAGAAGAAAGAGAATAACGTCAAAGAGCAGAAATTAATTGCATGCTGAGGAAAATATAAAAATATCAAAACCTTCAGGTTTAGGAGATTGATGTGATCTAACATATTTGAATCGCAAAGGGTTGGCGAAAGACTCTATGGGTCAACAGTTCAGCCGGCCCTGTTGCTATCACAAATCGATATTAAATTGCAAATGTTTTACATGTGATAAAAAAAGTAACAAAATGTATCGAATAAACGTCAGAAAAAATAAGTAAACATTGCCGTGTTCTGTCTTACACGCAAAATAACATCCACTGAAAAATATTTCAGCTTGTTTTATGAGTTTTGTTTTCACCCATGTTACTAAAAATTTCTATAAGCAGTAAACATTCGCTCAACAATAGCGTTACTTACGGGTGTGCACTGTGCACGAGCATAGTCTGCCAAAAAAATTTCGTAAGGAAATCCCCATCACGTGCTTCGTATCTGATACTTGGACAAGATTCTGCTGTTCCGTTTGGGATAATTTTTTCTTCGTCATGCAAAAAGTTTTTTTTTTATAAATTCACATTTGGGGTCATCTTTGTTTGAAATAAGGTCTGCAGTGGAAACTGATAACATACAAGACGTTACGTCTAAAATCTGTAGTGAACGCTTATAGAACTTCCGTAAATAGTGAGTATTTATAGCGCATCACCCAGCAAAGGTACTGCCAGCCAGAATAATCAGCTTATCCATGACAACACGACTTCAGTCCCCTAGTTCAGTTAAGAGTGACATCTGTTACAATGTGTTTCTTTGTTAAATAAAGAAAATCAAAGATATTGGGGACATCAAACAAACTGGCTGTTGCACACACCAGAAATGAGCTAAAACAAATCTATCATGTTTGCCAAAAAAACATGTATATCATGGGCTAGAAATACACCTTCAAAATACATTGAAAAATACCAATTGGCAACATTTCAGATGATACTTCCTGTTGAACAGTTACCTTTCAATTTGACAATGCGATTGGTACAGCATTGGTATGTAAAAAATCCACAACTTTATTTTCTTATTCAGGGCAACAGTGTTACATTACCGTGTGAAAAGATTGCCTCACGCGACTGAATCCAAGGACGTACGCAAGAGGGGTGTTTGGGATTAAAACAAACTTCGCTTGAAAACACGAATATGACGTCAAATTGTGACGTCACAAACAGCGCACACCAAATACAAATTACCACCATCTGCCGCTGAATGAAACCTCCCCCATGAAAATTTTCTGCGTACGCCACTGACTGAATCACCGACGAAGCTGTTTGGAAAGTTAAACGAAACAAATGCAAGAAAGTTTCAAAAATTTTGTAGACATAATTATGTATGTTTTATTTCCAGTGGGTGCGCTCATTTGATCTTGCCCCACTCCACAACGGCCCATCTACGCTATCCATACACCAATAATGTGGTGAGTTATGTTACACAAAACGAATGACTATAATGACAAGCGCGAATGTGGGAAAAATATTTTTGCTGAAGTAATAACGTGATCAGATTTTAAGCAAACAAAATGCACCTAAAGACTGCTGGGCCTTGCTTTTCCAAGGTGTGAAAAAGCTGCAGAACACATACAACAGTTTAGGGTGTTAAATATATACAAATCTTCAGATTAGATCTTTGGTTGCCTGAGTTTTTGCCGACCTAAAGTGAGCAACACTTTTTATCATTATTTATGTTTGTTTACGACAAAGTTTTAAAGCAGTTACGAAAACCACACTCTTTCATTTAGCAATCGATTTACCCAACAAACCCAATCGGCACTTGGTTCAAGTTGCTGAAATATTTTCACAGGTTGTTTGCCGGTCAAAAATGGCATGTTTAGGAATTTATGCAAATTTTACTTGCGTCAAAAGCAAAGGTTTTGAAAAGAAACGGGTGAGCAAAATCATGACCTTCCAGGCAAATGCAAACTTAGTAAGGGATACAGCGAAAGTTATTGAAATTAGTGGTCATTTTGCCTACCACAACATCGTTCTGTGTTCCTCTCTTAAAGTCTACATCAGGTTAAAGCATGCCGGTGCAGACTCATCTCAGTTAGTCCTATAAATCAATGTTTTTCTGAAGGATGATCCAGTTATTCATACCATCGATCAACGTTGTTTCAGATTACGCGGTGTTAGGAACTGATCTAAAATTGAAAGCGTTTCAAAAATAGCTCTTAGGTCGTCACGTTTTCTACGTTTCCTTGAAGCATCACGTTCCGACGCAAGTAACACTTCTCTTGTGACGTCAGACGCACCACACAAAAGTTGCGCTAGGAAGAAAGTGAAACGGCCACGTTTGCGCTGATAGCCCCGGCCAATACTGTTTGTCCCTTTCCTAGTCTTTCCCTTTCCTGAATAAAGTCACTTTCCGGCCCCTTGCAGCAGTATATAACAAGCATAGCAACACGCAGTATGCAGCTAAATTAGCATGAGAGCGTTCATTGTACTGACGTGCAGGGAAGAGGAAAGCTTCGGAAATTTTCAAAAAATTTGAGAAGACATTTTACGCAGGTCTATTTGAAGAATAAAAATGGTTTGCGCAGTCATCAAGTACGTTCTCCTAGCACTTGGGGTATGTCTGCATGCCCGTGCCGCTCCCGTCGGCCACAACAGAGACCAAGTTTTCTCAGATGACGGCTGCAACGATCCAAAAATGAGCAATAAGTAAGTGGGACTGTGTTTATTGTTTGAGCTGATCCATCACCGTTCAGCTACTTGTTTAATATGAAACTACAATGCAACATCCAGACATCGCCATTTCGGCCTTTTTGACCCCGTAAGTGGACAAAGAGTTTTATTTAAGCAGCGGCTACTATCTTTAAGTAACAGGTTAAACTGATTAGTGTTTGGTATGCAATGAGAGAAGTGCAAAGTTGTTTCAGATAAAAACAAGTTTTTTAATTCTCTCAGCAACAGCACGAGTATAAGCAACGCCAAATCCTGGGTGATTGACAAAGGACTTGACTATGGTTATTAGCNCCGATTTTCTCCCACCAACTTTCTGATTCCAATAGGGCCCAGTTCACCAGTACGCTTCTGAAACGTTTACTTTATGTGCCCTTGATGTTGTCCAAGATCTCCTTATACAAAGTGAAAACAACCTTATGGCAGCACATATCCACAAATTGAGGTTGTTTTATAGCGTTGCGTCAGCAAGACGTTCATAAAAAACGATTGAATATGTTAAATGCTTAATCTTATAACAAATTTGGCATATGCGTTCTTATGTATGCTTTGTTCTGTAATGGACCTTGGGAATTAATGAGCCCCAGCTCAGCAACTTGCGCTCCAATTAATCCTCAGTATCGCACGATTAAAAAACAGTGCAATGAACACATTACCAAACACAACACATTATTGTTTGAAAGTTTACTCATCAGCCGATGGTGACTGCCGTGCAAGAGATATACAGAAACGATCGGGTTCTTTCACATGAAAACCTCCACTGTTTTAATTTTGTTAGAACCGAATGTTTGTTGATGACGAGGAAGATCCTGAAACCTTATCTGAACGGCCAGGCTTCAGACACACCGATTCATGTGACGAAAAGAAGTTCAGGCAATGGGCTGCCGGTTACATCCACATGTGATTTTTCTGGAAGAGGATTGAGTGCAAGTGGAGAAATCAATGGCGACAGCTTTTCACCATTTGCAATAGACATCGATGTTGACGTTCACAGGTAAATACTAACAGTTTTATGCACCAGGAAACAGACGTGAAATTGTTTACCATAGCGGGGCTGCAGATGAATATTGTTCATGTTTTGGATTGTCAGTGAATAAATGTCCGTGGTTAATTGTTTCTAAGCGGTTTCCACGACACGTTTCTTAATTGCATATCTCTTTCAGAGTACCAAAAGTAATCCCTAAGAAATGGTGTCTGTGCATGGGGTGCATAAATCGTTCAGGAAAAGAAGACCTTGGTCTTGCATCGGTCAATCTTACAAGCAATATTCTAACCTACCGGCGAAACGCTCAAGGAGAGTTTGACCCACACATAATACTAGTGAATACCGGGTGCACTTGCGCAATGCCACTTTAGAATGTTGTAGGAATAGATCAAAATTGAAGCAAATCAAAATTTACGAATTTAGTGCCAAATTTTTTGCTTATCTTCATTACCTTAAATCCGTATTTGTATGCAAGCTTACATATTTATTTTTTTTCTAAAGCACTTTACTTTTACACCGATTTGTACACTTATTTCACTACCGCTCTTCTTATGCGGCCTTTCGTAGATTACGAGAGGAATTGAAAATTTTAGGTGAACACATTCTGTTTACAATGCATTTATGTTTGTTGTGTCTGTGTTTATTCGCTAGACGGTACCACCAACTGTACTGCTATGAAAGAGTTGTCAACTACAGTTAAATACCTAATTTTTAGAACTCAAATCAGTTACAATGCGTTCCGAATTGTTTGTTACCATATGAGATCTATATATGTAATTATACTACAAACCAGTACCGTAGCCACGAGCCACTGAGGGCATTCGGGGTCAAGACCCCCTAATTTTGTTGTGCTCAGAAAATTTCTTATGTAATTTGTTTCAAACATATAATAATTACAAAACCTTGCCCTCTTAAAATGTATTTTCCCCCTCAGACCTTAAAACCTGGCTACGGGGCTGCTACAAACTCCAGGCGAATGAACCAAACAAGATGAATGGTTAACAGAAAAAGATTCATTAATAAATTTTAAATTTAGGAATGTAAATGTATGTGGCTTCATAAATCATTTCACAAGTTTTCAATACGCGATAGTCGAGAGAGTTCGGGACGTAATTTAGCGAAGATGGAAATGAGAAGATAAACTGCTTCTTTTTTCAATATTCGCAAAATTATTTGCCAAACTATCTCGGCTGTCTCTTCCGATGCTGGTGGACGCCCAGCCAGACGATCCTTTGGCCCCTGCACAAGCAACCTTGCTCTTTGAACGTTTTTTGCCTTTTCGAATGCTGTACCACAGCTGGTGCTTTTCATGAATATCTTTTCCAGCTGCGCGCCGTCCAGATTTGTTCGACTAACAAAACGCCTTTACTATTGGTGTGTATGTGATTTCTTTACCTGCAAAGATAAGCGCAAAAGCATAAAACTTGGAGTTTTTTTTTACATACTATTAAAATTTGAAAACTTTGAGAGCATTTGAAAAACGTTGGTGAAGTTATTAGATTGTATAATGATAACAACATTTTGGAACAAGTTATACTACATTTACAACCTGTGACATCAAACACATCTGTTAGGTTCTTTATTTATTGATTTATTTATTTGCCTTTTTTATTTGTGCGTCTCAGATTCAAAATGTATTGCTTTCTTCGAATATTGCTGTGCGATAGCTGTACGTAGCAAAACCTGAAAAACTTATGTGGTGCAATGTGCTTGTAATGTACCTGTTTTCCAAGTGATTCTCAAATGATTGGTTACGAAATTTTGCTATAAAAACGTTTTTCGTGCTAATTGGTCAAAATGAGATTATTGTTTGAAAGTAAACACTGCGCTTAAGTTAAAGTCTGAAAGTGTCTGGCAATACATTCGTCACACTTTTTATGCAAACACCTATATGCACATTGTCGCGATGATGTACGAAATGTGCGCTTACCATAACGCTACAATCAGAATGAATGACTACGAAAATAAACTTTTAGACACTGCGATATGTCGTTAAATTAATATTCGCGTTATGCGTGTCTCACATTATTTAGTTCATGCGTTGCGATGGCCATTTCCGTTTCAAAAATATGTGAAGCGCAGAAAGACATCGCTTGAATGTCTTTTGTGCAGCATTTGTAAATGTTTTACAGTTGAAACTCACTTTCAACTTTTGTGACAAGGTCGTAAAGCAAATACAGCTAGGATTGTGACACACAACCAAATAGGTTCGTGGCACACATGTGGATGTATGATACATATCCAACCAAGCGTGTGGCACACATTCAACTATGGATTGTGACTGCGGGCAGCTGAACAAGGGTGGCTGGGGCCCTGACTCCCCTATTTCTCAAGGGAGGGCCGAGTTACAAGAAACCCCTGCACTGTTTGAGAGAACTTTTATTTTTACTTTGTAAAGCACATCATCTTCAAAATTTTGTTGAGTGCCTGACTTTGTCGATAAGGCCAGCTTATTTCCATCTCAACCTTGTTGTGTCATTGTACTGTACACACATGGAGCTCGGTATGGTTGTGTACGGAGGAAAACTTTAAAATGTCACGTGATTCCAAGTACACGTTACTCGCACAAGAGGTTGACGCCTGTCGTCTGAAGCAGGGGTCGCCATTCCTTTTGTAACTGCGAGCTACTTCTTGGGTGCCGATCAAAATGCGACGGGGTACCATTTCGATGCACACTTCTACAAAAAAACTTGCTCAATTCTCCTTTAATAATGTAATTATTAAAAATTGATGACATTCAGCTATGTGAAGAGAAGACATTGATCATGTAAATATTATATTCAGAACAGGCCTGAGGGTAACTCCCGTGGTCCTTTTGGGAGCCTGGTGCCCGCGGGCGCCATATTGGTGACCCCTGCGACTCTAAGGGCGAGCCAAAGGAGCCATGCCCCCAAACATTTTTCTAGCATATCTTGTTGTTAAGTGCTTCGAGCGGCGGTGTCCCCAACCAAATACTGTTGCTCGCTTAAAGTCAAAGTTTTCCCCCTTCCCAAAATATTTGGCCCAAAATTTTTGGGTTGGCTACGCCACTGCATCCGTGCTCTCTAGAGCAATGCTTTAAGTTTTTTGAAGAACTGAAGCGGTTTCTTAAATGTCTGCAACGGCCTCTGAAGATACAGACAGCTTGACCGAGTAGTATAGTGTTACGCTTGCAACTGAAGTTGGCTGGAAGCGAGTGAACACGAGTAGATTTTGATAACGAGGAATCAGGCTTTGTTTTGGAAAACGCAGCCCTTGAGCTGGAATTGAAAGTAATGCTGCGGCTGTTGAAATGGTAGCTTTGACAATGTCTGTGGAAAAAGGTTTAAAGGACCTTGTTTGCACAACAAAGTTTCAGAAGCAGCTTGAGAAAACCTATCAAAGATGTACTGGCTTTTGAGCAGAGGCCTTGCTGAATTTAATACTGTTCCGGAGATTGTAAAAGCAGAAAAGCCGTTGCCTGGTCGGTTAGTTGTTAGGATTCCAAAAGACAGAAAGTTTTCTTGAACCGCTCCATTACTATGACTTCCAGGACACGGCGAAAAGTCATCACTTGCTCTCATTATTCGCGTGTTTCTGTCAATCATTGCCTTCAAGTTTGACGCAGTTGAGCTTTTCTTGGAAAAAATTGAAATTTATATTAACCTCTCCTTTCGAGAGCAGCACGGTTTCCATATTGTGGTACTTATCGCCTTCCATACGCGAAACGTCTTCTGTTCGAAACTGAGCGTAAGAAACGTTGTCTTTCTAGGACTTGCACATTTGCAAGGGCAGCTATTGTTGCTAGGAAAAATGTGTCGAATGGAAAAATTGGCGTTGAGGTAAACGCGTCTATTTCAACCACTTGAAGTATTGAGTTTTTCTGAGTGTAAGCGTTGTTATCTAGCAGCGCCAATGAAGGCATGTTTTCATCAATATTATCGGTCATTTTCACCGGTTTCACCACAGTATAATCATGCATCCCGTCAAAGGATATACACTCCAAAGCCGTTAAGGCAAACGCCACCTACGAGTTACACACATTTCCACTGCAGAAGTTCAAAATAGTTTTGCGTCAAGGACTGGAACCGCCGTCAAACCTGCAGTATGCGTTTGCGATTCCACAGCGCGAACTCCATCGCAAACGCTGCAAATTTCAGATGGAAATTCCGATAAAGCTGACCCTGCTGTCAATCTACCTAGTGTAGTGGTTACCATGTTCGCCTTGCAGGCGAAAGGTCCAAAGTTTGATCCTTGGCGGAAACAAACGAAAATGTTTTGACTTATTCAGATACGCTACAATGCAATGACAGTTGGTTCGAGCAAGCCTTTCAAATAACAATTATGATGAAGAAAACGGTGATAAAATTTCATGACTTGCACTGCGATCAAAATATCGTTACCAAACAATCATCCTCGCTTAATCTGTTTCTTTTTCGAACAAGGGCACGAACCTCACCAGCATCAATTAATTGCGAGGCTTGCATGTCATTTTCCTTCTTTCTTCACAGATCAAGAATTTAAAAGCTGCGTTTCTCTGATTCGTCTAAAAATTTAGGCTTTTTGGATTCACATTGAACAAGAGTGGAAATGCATGAATTTCAACCTCGATTTAAATCTGCAGATTTAATTGCTGCTTAAATCGAAGAAAAACTTTGACAAGCCACTGCCGCTCCAAATATTACATTTTGCGACCTATCGTGAGACCTTTAGACTTCGTGTTTTTAAATATCGAAATCTGAAAGCGCTTTTGCGTTTGTTTCCATGGTTTCCGCAGTGTAGCCTAATGGTTAGCGAGTTCACCAAATACGCGTAAGATTGTCAATTCAAGCCTGGACGGAAAGATTTTTTACGGACCTGCTTTTGTTCAAGTATTGCGGTTTCTAGAGATGTATTTGACGCGTGTTGTGAGTGGCTTACCCTCGGATGCATTGTTTGACGAAATAATTCAAGTGGAACACACGGCAAATACTTCAAACGGAAATATTGACGCTGTGTAGACATGCTCCCTACATCAGAAAATCAATGACATGTGTTGGGCAGAGAAAAATCGTCAGCGATCGTTGCTGACTCAAACAGGCTCATGATTTTAGTGGGTCAAATTAATTACAGTTTACTTGACAAAGCCGAACAGATTCAACTCCCTTCGACGACATTGTGTGGTCGAAACAGTGATCCATTCGACGAATTGGCGCAGTTTCCGTAGTGTAGTGGTTATCACGTTCGCCTAACACGCGAAAGGTCCTCAGTTCGAGCCTGGGCGGAAACAACCTTTTTATATAAATACCCCTCATCGTCATCTTGCAAAGCCTGGGCGAGAGGGCCATCTTGCAAAGCCTGGGTGAGAGGGGTTTTGCTGACACATCACCATCGATTGAGGAGGTTTGCGCCTGCAGGTCAGATCCTGCAAAGTCTGCGGTGAAATTAAACAGTTCACAATGATCAGTCACGCCATGCGTTGTCACGCACAGCACAATAAAAATTGTCAGGTAGCCAACAAAGTTCAAAGCAATGTAGTTGTAGAGTACGCATTTTCAATTGTTAGAAAGAAAATAGATTTTGAAACAACAAAGTGTTAAAAAGTTATTCTGGGTGGTTATGTCGTGGCCTAAAACCACAATCAGTGATTGATGAGAATTCGATTTCAGATGCGTTTTTGTTCAAAGTAAACGTAATGCTTAACATGTCTGTGCTTGCAAAATGAAATTGTTGCTCAGAACATTTTCTTGTTCGAAGCTGCTTAAACTAAACATATTCCAAAATATGCTTTGAGAAAAAAATGACAAAATATTACACGTTTCAGAAAACGGCAAAAGAAGAAATTTTTTGAAAACTCGCAGGAATAGACAAACCTGCCAGGACTCGAATCCGGAACCACTGTATTAGAAGTCCAGCGCGCTAATCCATTGCGCTAATCCAAATCCAAATTCTCTACCTGAGTTAAGCGAAAATTAAAAATAACATGTTTTTTGCAGAACCTCTTGTATACTGCCACTTTCTGTAAAACATTATTTTAGTTCGTGTTCATACTGGGGACCTTCTTTCAAAAACATTTGACGAGTCATCTTCCACGTCTGCTTTCAAAGTCTGAACGGCTAGATGGCACAAAATTTTTCAATTTCTTTAGTTTAATAGTAAACACAAGAAACATTGTGACAGAAGAGGCAAAGAAACAGAAATCAGCACTGAAAGAATTGCTGCAAAATTTGTGCCTTGAAAATGGATGCATACACAGGGATTCGAGTAAATTCATTTGCCGTAAACGTCGGTTATCTTGGTGGATGATGGTACAGTCAAAACTAAAACTTACTCTGTTACCGATGCAAGTCTGAACATGCAAGTGACTTCTTAGAAAAGCTCGTGTCAGACATGCAGTCCTAGGTGGCGGAACTGGGCGTGCCGCATGGGCCTAGACCCCCACGTTTTAATCACTTTTAAATGCTTTTTACGTCACAGTTGCCTATTCAGACCACGAAAATTTTCCATAGTATGTTTGGCATGCACTTGTGCCCCCCCCACGTTCAAAAACGCTCCCCACTCATGCGTGCTGTGTGGCGTTCATACACTTCAATTGGCAATACGTGATATTTTACGAAGAGTTTTACGAAGTTCCAAGCTTTATGATAAAAATTAGGAAAGTAATTGCAACTGCTTCCAAACGCCCTGGATAGATTGCATCATTAAGAGATGTGACAGAATTTTCTGCAATTATTGAGCAAGAAACACGTTGGAGTTCAAACAACATGCTTACGACCAAAATCTACTCTGGTTGGCATGGCAAATCCACAAATCAATGTACAGTAAGTAATAGGCAATGGGATCAAGTGAACCCTTTAAACGGTTTGCTTCGTAAACCTTTTAAGTCAACTACAGGGTGCAGAAAGATTTAATTCCTGACATTAAAAAAAAATTCAAATAAGTCCAGCAGTGTGGCGGAAAGCATGATAAAATCTATGGAGCGGAGAGAGGCAAACTTGTTTAAGAACAACTTTTTCTAGATGCTGTTTATTGCCATGCAATTCCCTGTGTAAGGATGATGCTCATAAATATTCAGAAGGTCAACGAAAAAGAAGCTATCTGCGATCTACCTTTCAAGAGACATGGCTTTCTTGAAGACCAGGAAAAATACGAACTCGCTTCAGTGTCCTCATCTTCCACTAATTCCCATGTTGATGAATTTAGCTTTGATAAGCATCTCGACAAGTTGAAAAAATCAAAGCGCAGTCGCTTCGAATCAGTGCAGTGTTGCAACCTCTCTGGTGGCGTTGCGTTGATTGTGTGATTCAGCACGAACGGGATGTGCGCGAAGAATAACACCATTATATATGTAACGCGAGCAAGCAATAGTAAGAGAGATTGCGACGTGGTAGCTCTGCCGATATTAACGCGTGAACGATTGAACATGATGACTAGTGTACGCGAAGAGAGATTGCGACGCATGATCTCTATTGTTGCTTGCTGCTACAGTGTGAAACTTTGCGCACATACCGCTCGGGATTTCCGATCGCAACAGCAGCATTACACTATTCTGGATGCAACTGCCAGATTTAGAAAATATTTTCCCATTATCTGCATTAAGTGGAAAAAATCGGCAGTTCCTCAAAACTCTGTTTTTCCAGGCCACACAACGCTACCTTCCAACCTTTCGGTAGGTTGCAGAGATTGTCACTGCTTTCACACCAATGTAGGGTAGCGATGAGCAGGTCTTTTCCGCATCGTGCATACTGATGTCAGACTTGTGAGCGCCGGTGAAAGACAACTCGGTGGAAGCAACTTTGCTTTTAAAAACTAATGTTTCGTCCCCAAATCACTACAGGTACTAGCTAGTGCATGATAAAGTAACAGATAGAGTGCAGAGTGATACTTCATCAATAACACCTGTGAAATTACAAACCGAATCGAAACTGATATTAATCTTTTTTGTATATATATCATGAAGTTGCTATTGTCCTGTTGATTCGTTCAACAGGCTCAACATCAACCTAAATTTATTACCGCTAAGCTGTCCCCAGTAGGTTAATTGGCGCAGGCAAAACCCAGGAGCGAACGTGTTTCGTGAGCTGTTCTTTTGTGGTTGCTGCTTGCGTCGATTTCTAACTGAGGAACAGCTGGTCACTGGCTAAACAAGGCTCACATTGTAAAGAGACAAGTTATTTCAACTATATTTTCTGGAGTCAAACGCAGTGCAAATCAGGGTTGCCAGGTTGGCCTTTTTGGGGCCAAAATTCAGACATTTGGTCCTAAATAACACTTGTTGGCCCCAAAATTTCTTCTGGCCCTTTGGCTCTTTTTTAGCCCTTTTCTAGGATAGACTGGTCCCATGCAAGAATTAGATCTGACCACCCTGGGTCCTGTCTGAGAAACCATATTTTTTCACTTTTTTGACTAATTGATTGCAGATTTTAACTAAATTCCTATATTTCGAAGGTTTTTGTTTACACAATTTTGTTAGGATCCTTAGAATTTCTGAGTTAATGTGAAAGTAAGTTCATCAGAATACCCGTTACTTGCTGCAGTTGTAGAGGTAGCAGTGAGAACTGTTATGTTCTCAACTTACTGTTATTCAGATGGTGCACGTGGTTGTTGGTTTTGTTCAGACTGTTGTTGATCGCTTTAGCACTTATCGAGGATGATAATTTTATCTCAGTTTATGGCTACACATGGAATTTAAGTTGTTCTCTTACGATCTTTCATCACGTACATGTTTTGCTGTTGCGCTACAGCTGTGATTGAGGAATATTGCCATTTAATTAATTGCTAAGCATTGGTTGATTCATATGACTTTGTAACCGCTGATAAATTTGGAAAAAATGGTTGGCCCTTTATTTGGCCGCTTGTCTTAGAATTTGGCTCTTTTCTGCACTGGATTTGGTCCCTTGGCAAAAAGTAAATCTGGCAACCCTGGTGCAAACGGCAAACATGAGCTCGCACTCTCGGTCTTGGCATAAAGTAGTGGCGGCGTGAAACATGATGATGTGAAAGACACGAGTTGATATAAGCTATGCTGACTAAAATGTAAGGCAGAGAGACATAATGACTCAACTTACATTGCGAACAGCAAATGTAAGAACAGAAAGGATGTGCGTGCAACTTTTAACAGGTGAGAAGTGCGGCAGCATCTCTCTTCAACATAAAATCCCGATAAGTTGTAAAAAGTCGTGGCGCAGATCTTGCTTGTTTTATTTATCAAACGCTTCTGATTCTCGACCCAAAGTGGTGGTTCTTAAAGCGAACGTCTTTGTTTACTTACTGTGACGTGGTTTCTTGTGTAAAGTTGGTGTATTCTCCAAGCAACTTGAAGGAAGTAGCAGTAGCTACCTCTGTCCTTCAGCCCAGACTTTCTTCAGACAGTGTTCACCCGCCGTTCAACCCATGATGCTAGGTAACGGAAGGCGGCAGCATGTGACTTTGAGATGACTTCGACCCTGTTTCCGGGTAATGGTGAAAGTCCACTTTGCCTGTCTCTACTTCGATTTCCGTCACTTCTTGCTCCATCTTCGGTGACGTTTCGTTATTTTCTTCTTCTTTCGTTTATCCCCGTGTTTTACAAGGTTCTCTTCAAAATTCGTTGTGAAGTCGGTTAACCTGTGACGTCGATGGCAAAACCGTCGAATAATCATCGCAAAATTATCATGTCATTTCACTTTCGTTTTTTGCGCATTTCATTCAGTTCTTCGTGTTTTACGAGAGGTAGCATTCAAGTGTTTATTTGTCTAGAAATGACTCACAAAAATATAAACCCAAATACAACCTAGTTCGTCAAAGTTGCAGAACACATTGTTCTGGACATGGCGTCTTCATCACCATTCATACATAGAGGATTAGGCGAACATCGTCCGTACACAATGTTCTCAAGTCTTCAGTTAACTTTTCAGTTAAAAGATTTATCACACCCTGCCGCCACATGTCAACCTTAGGACATGGGCGTCGGAAGGGGGGGGGGCAGGGGGAGCCTTGGCGGACACCTGG
>JGI24021J15306_10003072_pt1 | contig 18611 bp, 5 predicted proteins | sample Ectturendosymbi1_FD_15306 | JGI IMG/M metagenome (IMG submission 15306)
TTAACAATAAATCTTTCATTTTCTCTTTTTTTTTTTTTTATTGTTATATAGCTGAAAGACTTTGCTGATGTCGCAGAGGGCCCCAAATAAAATTTTTAGTAAAAGTGGGCTGTGGGCTGAAAACGGTTGGGAAGCACTGCTCTAGGACCAATGAAAGCATTAATGGTGAATTGTAAACTGTCTGGAAATCCTTTGTATGTTTGCTCTGTTCCTCAAATGCGAAATCCGTTTTGGCAAATGTGGATGAAAAGCTGATACACAAGTCAAAGAAGAAATGTGATTGAAAAAAGCAGTTGTTGAATTTTACTCTAGATTTTTTTGGTGATTGGATCTCATAAAGTTTCACTGTTTATCAACGTATAAAGATATACATCAAATGGTGTCAAAGTTTTAATTGTTCATGTATATATACTTATTATTTTTGTAGGTGCTGTTTTTATTTTATTTAGATTCACTCACATAGCTCTGACATTTCAAAAGTTATGTTGAATTTATCAGTAGTTTAAATTCGAATAGTATATATTACCTTATGTATTGGTATATCTGATGATGATATTATTATGTTGTTTTTGTTGTAGAGAGTTACCAGAGCTGGCAAAGTACTATGTGATGCGGATACTTTTTGTTGAGAATCCTGTCACTAAACCTGCTGCTGCAGCATGGGTAATCAAAGATGCAAAAAGGTTGGTATGTGTACAATACACTATAGTATGTTGTATTTATTCTTCCACAGTTTGGTGAGTTTTAGGTGTGCTTTGTGTAACTTAGAACAATTTTTGTGCATCGTTAAAGGCTGAATAATTTCATGATGCAAAAATTTATCAAACAAAAAATCGAATAGCAGTTTATCAAATGATAATGTGTTGAATTGACAGTTAATCAAACTGACAGTTTATTGAACCGACTGTTAATTGAAACGACAATTTATTGAACCAAATATTTATTGAATTCTATCAAACTTAGTATGGGCGTTTTAAATGCACACATATAATAAAATGATTTTTATGATTGGAACGAATTTCATCAATGGAATATACCAGGCGTTTCAAATGCCCATTTCAATCACATTCATTTATTTACAGCTACATGTTACAACTTGATAAGGTACAACTTGTGTGCAATTGACTTTCAGTAAGTTACACAATTTTGGATTTATGTAACAACTTTTGAAGCCACTCTTGTTTTCCTTCTCACTTAAAATTAATTCCGTTTCTAAACTACTGTACAATTCATTTGCAACTGCTCAATGCACTAGTGTTTTGACTTCTGATTCTGTGTGTTTTGACTCCTGCTAGTTTCCAGCTGATGCTAAAGAAGGATAAAAATGGACTTTGCATTTGGAATGCATCAAATAAAGCATGATGATTGCAGTTGTAGAATGCAGAATGGAGACCATACCATAATGATGTCTTGCAACCGTTAAATTTGCAATTAGCTCTTGTTTCACAAATTGTCATTCTGTTAACAGTTGGTTTGCTGAACTGCCATTCGATAAATTGTCGTTCAATAAATGTTTCTTCGATAAACTGTCATAGTACCGAATAAATGATTTGAAACCAGTTCATTTAATCTTTTAAACTGAAAGTGACACAGTTCAAAAAATTAATCACTTTCAACATTTTGTGCAAAGTTCTAAAATGAAGAGTGACATTAATCAAGATTGTATCAATTGTGAAATAGAGCCTGTTGTGCATGCAGGCCAATGTTAATTTTTACTCATTTGAGTTACTTTGCTTCATCATTATTCGCAATGTTGTTCTTGCATATCTTACAAGTTTTTCTTATTTTTGATTTTGATGATTTCACAATGTAAACATTTATGCTTCAATGCTAAAATTTTCAACAGAAGCTCATTTTGAAGTACTGCAAACAGTATATTCCTCATAGTGAAAAGTGATTTAAAATGCCAACATGACATTTGCACAGGTGTTGTTATTTTATAGCAGTATTCTTCAACGTGGACGAAATCGCCTCCAGTGGGCGATTTTGTTATTTACGAGATTTGGGAGCGATTTCAGCTTCTAGGGGGGAGATTTCTGCAGGTTAAAACGTATTAAAAATTTGAATTGATTCTAAAAAACAATTTTTGGTACTTTGGAATCCAAACATTTGATGCACTTTCGACTCCATGTTTCGTAACTAAGTTTATAGAATGCATGATATCGGACTGGTGACGTAATAATCAAACTAATGTCGTTCTGTGTAATACTTCACTGCACCAACTATCCAAGACTACTGAGATTGTCACTGGTTGGGAGTCAAACATTGTGGTTTTCACAAAGATTATGAATGTATGCATTGTGTGATATTTTGTTGTGTCTAATATTTAAAATGAGATAAGAGTGGGGAAATCATTGTACTGAGTAGTTTGCTAGGTTGGTCAACCGAATCGTTGCATGACCAATGTCACAAACAGCACAGCAAGCAATGACATTTGTCAGCATATATACATCAGCATGTGGCGTCTTGCACGTTTCTTGTATAGTATGCATTCATTAGCTAAATTATAATGATATTGATATTGGTTGAAAGCAATCAATACTGATATAACTATTGGAAAATACCCAATCAGCCAAACCCCAATTTTTAAAGAGAAAAAATTTCAGCTTCTTTGCAGATGCTGAAAATGGCCCAAAAATCACAACACTGCTACCACTAAATCATCGCATCGACTTTCGTGGTGATACTGATAGCGAATATTAATTGCAGGTTGCCATCAAGTTAAGCCTAATTATTTTTCGTTGTGAGTTGTCACAAATCCCTCCAAGCCTATGTGTTATTATTTGCAAAATTGCCTTGAAACAAGTCCTCATGGTTTTCGGTAGAGCCTTGCCAAACCATTGTTTTGTAGGCAAAAAATGCCACTAAAAAAAACAAAAAATAACATTCTGTTATCATGTGTTTTATAATCTTTGAGTATCTTGAGTAAAACAATGTACCTAAGTGTGTTTTGTAAAAAGACTGGAAGTATAACTATTGTGGGACGATTTCCATAGCAATTGACGGCTAGTGAAACTACAGCTAGCTGTAAGTTATAAATTGTGCTTATCGTGTTTTTCAGTCAGTTTGAGGGATTTGCTGTACACTGTGGATATGGCTGTACTGTGTTCATCTGACTTATGACAAAGTATAACAGAACAGTATACTAGGAAAGGAGTAACTTAGACCGGCAAGTAAATCCAAATACCTTATCTTGGTTAAACGAAGGAGTCCAAATATATCCTTTTCACCACCGGTTGTTTGAAGCTTGCTATGAAATCATTCTGTTGTGGAGACCATGCCATAAGTTAAATTGCGAAGAATGTTACTGGGTGGAATACATTTTCGCTTCGCCAGCTAGCTAGCATAAACGAATGGATTCCACCATCCATGAACGTCTCATTGACATTCAAAGTGATGATGAAACCCATGTTGTATTTCATTCACACGGTTGGTAAATGTTTGGGGTCAAATGCAGTGAGAGTTATCCAGGGCTTTGGGAATAAGTGAAGCTATTATTACTGGCGTTTCTAACGATGTATTTTACTGAGCAATGTTTCTGCCAAGCAGCCTACTGCATATGTGTAACAAATACCGCAATCGCCTTGACATGAACAAGACCAGGGAAACGCCATGTGACTTAAATTGAGCAACTTGCAAACTGCTTTGAAAAAGCTTGCAGATAAACACCAACCGTTAGGTCCGCATTAGTTGGAACCGGCTGTTATTTTGGAAATGATAACATTTATTCTACAAATGCATTTGCATTTATTTTGTATTAACTAGATTGCTCATTTATATTTCATTGGTGGTAAATCATTTCCGAAACAAAATAATATGACTGCCTTTGTACCTACAAATTTGCCAGCTCTCACCTCACCACGCAAGTTTTACACTTTATTTGTTCTCTGTTTTATCCCATATCTTCATGCTATTTGACCATTTTTGTGCATTTTTATGTAGGTTTTACTCTATTTATTGTGCAATGTGGTAGTCAGTTTTGCATTTTGGTCTTTGTACGTCATACTGCTCATTGTTTCTTGTTATCAGTAAGTTGCATGTCATACGTGGTTAAAAAAACATTGCCCTGAGGAAGCCCACTTGAATAGGTGGGTGAAACGTCGGCTAATAATAAAAATCGCCAGAAGAGCTAATTTATCTGCTTGACAAAATAATATTTTCAGACAGCGCAAAAACCCAGCAGGGTGGTGATTTCCAAGTAAAGTTTCTGTAACAGGGCGATTTTACGAAAAAACACTGTTTTATAACATTTGATTCAATATTTATGCTATGCAGGAATGTTCAGACTTTCACAGCGTGTGTCATACAGGGTGTTTTCACCTGGTAGATATCATTTTGTTAGCTTCGGTGCATAATGTGTTATACTCCAGTTTTGATTTTGGTTTTGCAAAGTTTCTGCTTCCAAAGTGACAAACCTCTTCAAATTGGTTTAAATTGAATTCAAAACATAATTTCTAGATTTGCTATTGCATGTCTTCACTTTTAACTTGGTAGAAATAAGTGTATTATATGATCACTGTGTCATCTAGTGTTATGCTAAATTTTTTCTGAATCTGCCATGCGTTTGGATCATTCTGATGTGACTTTATGCTCTGATTTTTGGAACATATCTAAATAGTGACAGTGCACAACAATAAAATCCTCAGAACATCTGTGCTATTGCCTTCTCAGAAATCATGTTTACACAAAGAGCAGAAACAGGCCACATTCATAAGAACAATATGTTTGATCTGAGATCGTCTTTAGTTTCTCATAATATGCAAGTGACTACACGATTCAATAGACAATAACTTTAGTGATGAAATGTATCAAATTGTTGTTGACTAGTGACTAACCACACATTATCCACAGTCCAGAGTGACAAAGTCTGAAAAGACTTGCAAATATATTATGTACCTGAATTTTTCATCCAAATAGATCTTGGCTAATTTTGTGTAAATACCTTCTGTCAGAGACTATTACTACTGATGTGTGGATTTTTGTTTATTGCTGCTCATGGATTATATACTTCAATAATGTGTGTAAGTGTAACAGTGTAAGTTTTAAAAAAATTTGATTAATGATCTTAGTTCAGTAATCTTGCATGTTGTAAATGAGTAAGTTGTTCCACATGGATGTTGTGAAGTACAGCTGTTTTTGAGTTTTGCAAAAGGAAAGAGTAATCCATGGTACACTTACAAATTACGAATTACTGTAGGAAATATTGGCAGCACCTATTATGCAATCATGGTTGAAAGAACAGTGCACAGAAGTAGAATTTTGGAAGTACTCTCGTTATTTTTTTCAGAGACCACGAAGCAGCTATTACAGCTTTATGCAACCTTCATGTTTGGAGTGAATGCCAGCATCGTGGCAACATGACTTCATCTTATACAATGAGTTCTGTATTTCGAAGAAACTTGCAAAAGGCCATCATTGGTGGGTAGGTTAATTTTGTCATTGTGATGCCAAAGACGGTAAAGGTGAGCTTATATAGCATATCTGTTATGGGCATTTTTTGTGTTAAATTCTAGTACATGTTCCAGACTGTGTACATTTTCGTTTCATTTAGGTAGACAATGGAGAAAGGCAGCAGGAATTGGATCCTTGTTAACACCTTCGGGCAGTTTTCAAGCCAAGTACGCTGTGGTTGGCCAAAATATGCATTAAGTATTGACAGGGGCACATCTAGGGGGTCTGTTTGGCTGTCATGACAGACTCCTTTGCACCGCAGGTACTCAGCATTAAAGCCGATAAAATATCAAACGCCACTGCAGGTCTCTAATGCGGCTGTTTTGGAACAGGTAACAGCCTAATATCCCTTGTAACGTTGCATAGTACTATTACGAAACAACAACGTTACTGCCTTGTCTAAATGGCGCCTGCGCAGTGACATGAAACAATCCCCACGTTTGTGAACACTCGGAATTGATATTGCGTCGAACACGCGTATTTCTGAATTTTCTCCTCTGGCAGTGCCGGCTCTAATGCTGTCATAATCTCGTACACTGCCACGCACACGCAGGAGCTGTTTTGTAAAATTTCGCTTCATGGCGAGAGAACAGTCGCGATCGTTTCGTTTTGCAGTTACGGGCCAATTTTATCTGCTGTTTACACCTACTAGGTTATGACAAAATCAAGTACGTTTAGGCTTTCCTCGGCGTCACGCCAATTAACGTGGGTTCGTTTCCACTGAAACTATATTTTTATGAGCAACTTGGAGTGTAAACAGCAGATAAAATTAGCCCGAGACCGCACAACGAAATATTGAAAGACACGACGGCTAGCCTCAAAAGTTGTGGCCGCATTATCTGAACAAAATATCAGTCAAGCGTCGTATTTCTAAAATAGCCATTTTAGAATTAAGCAGTTGACGATGTTGTTTGCTGCGCAACAAGTCCTATATTGATTTCGAGTAATTCACTTTTACATTATGATGCAAAGTAGTCAGAGCAATTGCAATTCAATCGTTCTTCTCCGCAGTTATTTTGCAAGTATATTTACGACACCGCCGTCTTGATAGCGCGCTCCACAGACGCAGTTGTGCAGCTGGTTGTCAGCATCGGTTTTATAAGTGTATGTACGTTTGGATAAGTAGCTCTCATTGCTGTTGACATTTGCTGAATGTTCGACAAGCTAAGTATCTTTTCAGCACCATATTCGTAGGAACAAACTGCGAATGTGATGTAATAAATGCGCTGTACCCGAAAGCAATGATAACTTGGAAATTTTTTTCTTATGTGTTTTGACAATGAGATCAATACCACTTACAAATACAGTATGACCTGTTTGTTCCAACTCCGATCAACCGGAATCCCTGCTATCCGAAACAAATTGCTAGGAACAGATTTCTCCCAACGCATTTCACCCCTTCAATCCGGAAACCTCGCGCCGGATTATAAGGCGCAGCATCAAAAATTGACTGCTAGCTGTTCTTTTTTCATACATAAAGCGTACCGGATTATAAGGCGCATTGAATAAAGCAAAACTTAAATAAGTCAAACTGTATACATTTACACGCTTATTTGTAACAGTTGCATATTCGATGGCCTATAGACGTTTAAGTACTGAAATTGCTTATAGACGCTTAAGTGCTGAAGCCTTTCTTCTGTTTTAAGTGGTGAAGCGTGGTCCACCACCGAACATCTTGGGCCAGATAAACATGTCAAAGACGAAGTAGCTTTGGACCAATACGCAGCGGAGAGGTGGGAGTTGCTTTTGCATTACTTGGTTGGATCTGAATCAAATTCTTCTGATGGACAAGTCAGAGATCTCAGCCAAGATCTCAAGGATCTGCTTTTGTCCTCTGGGTTGATGAGGTACTATATATTTGCCTAACGTGCTGCAAGCTATGGTGCCGCGTTTTACGCTATATCGTAACTGCCAGTGTTGCCACTGGGGTAAGTCGCGTCAACATCAGATTGTTGTGTTTTTCAACATCAGATAACATCAGATTTTTACAGTACAGCTTTAGCTTAATATCAGCTAATGCCAATGCCTAGCAAAGTGCGATAACCCACGTTTAATCCGAAAAATAGAGAAGTATCGTCATTAAGTGAAAAAGTTGGTTATTTATGTGTAACGTAAATGTTTGTCCCAACGCTATGAAGAGAGCTTCTTCAGTTTGGAACGATTACCAAACACACACGAGGTTGAGAAATTGATTAAAGAAACTTAAAAAACATGAATCTAAGTCAATGTCATCCCAAAGGTATAGAAAATTTGGGAAAAAAAACAACAGTTCGGTCAACATCAGGTTTGTCGCAAAAACATCAGACATCAGAAATTTCTCTCAAAACATCAGATCTGATGTTAAAACATCAGAAGTGGCAACACTGGTAACTGCTTTATTGCTTAATTATATGAAGCGCAATGACTGGATTTTGGACAGTTTTTGCAAACTTGGATGATAATCCCGGTGTACTACCTCCAAGAAATGTTTGAATTGTTTGCTCACAGCAACACCACGTACGTTGTGCGGTCATCAATAAGCGAAATCGTCCGATGAAGGCGGTGTTTACCAAGACACTGAAGTTGAACAGATTAATAAATGGTTGTTGTTAAGTTAACGCCGAATCTAAGATCCACTTTGTGACGTGTCGAAAATGGTGCACATCAGTAATGAGTTGTCGCAAATCCCACAGCTCCGAAATATTGGAATGGGTATCGAGGTGTCAGTGAAAATTGATCGAAAGTTTCCTGACTTAACCGACACAAACGCACAATATTGGGGCATTGTGGTTTCTGTGCTAGAAAGTTCTGCAAATAGTTTCAATACTTAAAAATACGGAGAGAAGGGAAATTTTTCTTTCAAAGAAAACCATTACCAGCTTATATTCAATAAACTTTCCCAAGTTGAGTAATCAGCAACTCAGGCTTTAGGTACTTCATCCGATAGTTTGATACTAACTTGTGACTAACATCCAAATCCTGAACTCCTTCTATTGTGCTTTTAATTTTTTTATTTGCTTACGGTTGCCGATACATTACTCTCACACTCGTAGTTATTGCCTGTAGCCCATATGCTAGGTCTCGTTTTGATACACATCATTAATCATTATAATGGATGGTGCTAAGCGCAAAACAACGCAAAATGTGACACCGCAGCACTACACAGTGTACTACAGGAAAATTTTTGGGAACCAATTGGAATTGTTGGATGATTTGTTGCAGACAGGATGAAGACAGCGATGGTCGTCAGTATTCAATCATAACTTCCAAGGGATTTCAGTTTCTTTTGTTGGATACCTCTTCGCAAGTAAGGGCTATGGTATTGATATTATAGACAAATCGAAAAAACTCAAACAACTTTTTATACTTTGTTGCGTTTGGCTCACCAGTACACGCGAACATATATTTGATTTAAACTCTGCTTTTTAAAGTTGTACAACACCGATATTCGATCTGTAACTAATTCGCATTTTAGCTTTTGTTTTCACAAAAAGCAATTATTGAAAAACGGTTCTTGGTTTTCTTATCGTTTGAAATGGTCAGAAAATGCCCACACGAACTTTGCTACATATTACTTTTTCTTCAAACGTTTTAAGGTGTGGTTTTTTGTCCTGGAATACCTCAACTGGGTTCAAGAACGTGGAATGAACTTAGTTCCAATTCTTCGTTTTTTGTTCGAACTGAGCTTTTCGTCAGTGGGTAAGGTAGGTGAAGTTGATCAGATTTAAGTGTTGGGTAATGTGGTGAGAGGCTCGTTTTGGCCGTAGGATGGAATAATGCGGTCAAGATGCATCATTCGCCAAACACTTTCGATGTGGCTGTCTAGTGGCAAGGAAGCGCTAAACAAACAAGACATCTGAATTGTGTTTCATCAAGTGCCTTTTTCACCACATCAACATAGGTTGATCGGTTGTTCAGAGCGCATGTTGTCCAAATTGATGACAGGCCAGTGGTATACCCGTATACCCATGTTGGTGGATTCGTTTGTACTGGTTCAGGCGGCGGCAGTCGGACACAGGTTCTTAATATTCGTATCCGATATTTCTGTGCAGTTTTGATGACCTCGTCTCATAGAGTCACTTGACTTAAAATATATAAAAACTGGTGACATCTACTCGATCCACGCTTATCAACTTCATGCAAAAACGACAGAGTGAAGGGCGATTGACTTTCGTTTTGTTTGCACCGCAGGATCTACCAACTGGCGGAAGAGACGATCACGTTTTACAATGTCTGCAACACTTCAGAGAAATGGGATTAGTGCTGCAGCGCAAGGTTTCATTGCTGTTTGCGCTTTGGCTTTAGTTGAGTTTAATAGAACAACCGGAGTTCGTCACCGGCAAATTTAAAAATCAATGAACTCAGTTTTACGGCGATGATGAGTTATGGAATGAGCAGGATTTTGAAAATAATTGTTTAGCATTGACAAGTCTTTCAGACGAAAAACCTCTAATATTAAAAATATGATTAATATTTCAAAAAATTGGAGAAAAATCAATTATGGATGTTAAAAATTAGGGAAGTCTATGAAACGAAAAATTTCTCATCTGTCTAACATGTTGCACAGCTTGTTGTCCATGGTTAGGGCTGGGTTCAAGTAAGTAATTACTCAATTACTGACTTAAACCTTTACTTTTGCGTGATTAAGTATTTTTTTCATTGCTTGATATTTCAAGTAATTTTCTTTTAGAAATGTTCAGATTTTAGAAGCCACGTCTGCTGCTGTACACACAGTATCATACATGACATGCATCATTACACATAAAATAAGCCATCGAGGCGAATAGATTTCTTGTCTGTGTAGAGCGCTTTGTGAGTTGCAATTGTTTTTATCATCGTGATTATGATTTGGAGCTAGAAGCTCATTTCGTGAAATTGAATCGCGGCCTGCAGGTGCGAATTTTGTCTGAATCGCCCATTGTGTGATTTAAAAATTGCAATGATTTTTATGTACTTGAATGTTTTTCAATCTAAATGTCGATTTTCCTGATTTGCTCGAATTACTTACGTTACTTAAGAAATTTGTTAGAAATTACTTAGTATTTAAGCAATAAATATTAGTTACTTGAACGCAGCCCTATCCACAGCACTGTGGATACTTGGTATTGGCAAGGTATTTCGAGTGACACGTTTAGATTGAAGGTGAAGTGATCGGACGTTCGGTTCCAAAAGTATGTTACTGTTGTTTGGGAACAAGCTCGTTTTTGAACAAATGCGTTGTTTGCGCAGAGAACGTCGCGTCGTTTTTACCCAACACGTCTGGCTGTGAACCTGGTTAGTGGATCCTCCAAAAGACCGGAAACGAGCAGCAAAACTGGCTTTATCATCGCCGAAACAAACTACCGCGTTTATGCTTACACCGGTGAGCATTTCCAGAGGCTGAAGCAACTAGGGAAACCTTGTGCCTTTGCTGTTGCCGAAGGCTTACTATGATTTAAATTCTAAACTAAATCCATGCTGCCCGAAAAACACACCTCAACCACAAACGCTTCCATTGGTAGTAATCGTTGGTAGCAAAAAATGACGTTTGTTCTTTGGCAGAACCTAGAAGAAACAGTCACGGGCTCATGAAAATCACGATTGTTGGTGAGAGTAGATTCGTGTATTTCTCTTTATTTCTTACCACCCATACTGGGAAAGTATTACGTCATTGTAACCGACCATCTACGGAGCCCAGGCGATGCCAACAATAAAACAAACTCTCTGGTTTATATGATTTGTAAAGCAAATCCATCGATGTAAACGTAATGTCTTGGAAAAAGAGAACGAAACTTAGTTGTTTGGTTTGAGCTGCGCACAGACGCGTGATCTGGTTCTCTGTAAAGCATCGCTTGCACTTGGTGTTCCCTCGATTATTGTAGGGGTGTAGTTGCACCATGCGAATCGAGAAAACCAGAGTGTAAGTTTCGCCCTGGACTATTACATAAAGTTTGCCTCATTTTTTGCGTGATCTCGTGACCTTCCAATTAGTTTCTTGGTAGATAGATTGCCGCAACCCATGGATATCTCGCTAGCTCGTTTTGGTTGTGTCAACGTTCAACAAATTGAAATCCCAAGCATAAAAGATTTCAGTGCACATATGAATAACTGCAATAGCGTAGGGGTAATTAGCAGAGTAAAACTGAACCTGCGCTGGCATGTTGTTCGGATGTAGATAAGTACTTACTCTTGTTGCTTTTTCTGCAGAATCTGAGCTGCAGTATTGCATTCTGTCACTCTTTTGCGAAATGATCTACAGGTTTGTGCCTCGATATCTCGTCTTTCTCCAGTGTGTTGACGCAAGCTTCATCAGTTGCTTAAATAGCGGTTGCCTATATTCAGTGGCGTTTAACACGATGGAAAGAACGCTGCACAAAGGCAAACAGTTTTTCAAAGAACATCTAAAATAAAAGTTTGCGCAAAAATGACGTGTAGACGTATTGTTGTGGAAACATAGTTAATTCTACTTTCCTGGAAAATGCTGCGGTTTTCCCGCATTTGTTCGGAAAAAAGCAACTCGCTAGAAAAAAACTGAAAATTTGCTAAGCGGCTGCTTGTATTGGTGCCTCAGACAAGGTTGTAGCAAAGTGTGACTCTGATATATCAAGCGAGAACAATTTCTGGAAAAAGACAATATTTTGCGAGAACCAAAATTTTGTTCGCATTTTTTGCTTTGTCTACTGCGATCATTGCTTAAAATGGGTTGTAAGCTCCGAGGTTGAAATAAGCTTTTTTTACGTTACTTGCGCAGCGGTTTTCTTGGTTAATTTGCGAAGGGCAGGTTGCATGTTGCACTGCAACACAGGTTTCCAAACGTTTGCGTTCTGCAACTTACCCGGGAAAGTGTACAGACAGCTGTGGTGAATGGCATCACTGCCGATCAGATTCTTCACTATCTGCGAGCCAACGCTCACCCTGATATGCTGAAGAACGTAAGAAATAGTTAAGTTTGTTGAATTAGGCGTGCCGGTTGGCCCCTATTACCTAAGTGCGATGTTGTGATTAATTTATAAACAAGCTGACATTTTCGCATGGTTTTGTGGATAATTTTAAGGCAAATTGGTTTTGTTGAAATGACGAGATCAAAATTTATAGAGTACGTTGCTCAAGCCCAGTTACCAATAAAAGTTTTTTTCGACCATTCTGGTTGTTCGTGAAAAGTAAACATGCGGACTTTGCTGACTTTTTAGGTTTTAACTGGAAATTTTTGCGAGTTAATGGTTTTGTTTTGGAGTTAATAGTTTTGTATTTGAGTTGATCGTATTGTTTGGGTTCATGGTTTTGTTTCCACATGGATATGTGATAAAGACAGTCAAAGTCTTAAATCTCCTTATCACATCCTTTGCTTATGTACATCGTCATTTTACTGCAACGTAAACGAAGTGAAAACCACGTCCGTAACTAAAAAATTTTTCGCTCCCCATTGAAAAATGTGTTGGACATTTAAAACTATTGGACACAGTTTAAAAAATGTGGGCTCTCAGAAAACTTTTCGCCTGTCGTAGTGTCCTAAGCTGGTTACGGGCCTGGTGAAAACACGTGGACGAATATCGATGGCATCTGCAAAAACCAGGTACTTTCGCTGTTGCTATGATACAACACTCCCTCCTGTACTTGCCAGGATCTGATTATTGCTCCCACATTGGCGGACCAAATTCGACTTTGGGCCATGGAGCGCGACCGACTCTCCTTCCGCGAAGGAGTTCTTTATAACCAGTTCCTGACTCAAAGCGATTTTGAAGTTCTACGAAATTACGCTCAGGTTTGTCGCTGTTACATCATCGCGTATTTCGTTTTGAAGGGGTAGTTTCTCAACCGGCGCCCACAAGGATTTTGCTAGGGAGCCACGAGCATAGGCAATCACCTGCTTCCAATTTAGCGTGGAGCATAATAGAACGCAAATAAGTTGCAACGAAACCTACGTTTTTTATTGAAGGGTAGATGGTCCACGAGTGTTAAGTGTCACGGTAGGAAGCCCACGGGCCATGGAAGGAAAGGTTAAGCCACTGGCTCAAGGGAGTGAAAATTTAACTTCATTTTACGCTGAATGGATAAAGTATGACACACATGATGCAGGATGTTTATCGGCGCTCGTAATGCTTTTACAGTTAAGCTTGAAGTTGTGGTTATAGTTCGCTTTGCGCCAACAAATCAGGTGACGAATTCTGACCACTTCAATTTTTCTCAAAGCGACCCACCCCAATAATTCTGTTTTAACGTGACAAGGTACATTTCATCTTTCAAAGGGAGCTGTCCTGCGTAACAAACGCTTAGTTAGTTATGATGTTATTCAGCGTGTGTATTTCTCACAGTCAGTAGGTGTCTTCAGAGCTTATTCAAATACAAGATTCAAATAAAAATTGATGTCTACAACAAGTGCTTGTTGATTGATATGACCGCTTAAGAAGTAGCTGCTTTGTTTCCATTATGGACTATAAAATTCTTCAATTGTGAAAGTTGCTTTTTGTGACGTTCTGGTTAAATTTAAGGCTATGATACATTTTCTGTTAGCAATATAGGCTTGGGTTAAGTCAGCAAGTAGTTTAGGTCAGTTAATAATTGCTAGTAAATTCGACAAATTGTTTAGAATACGTTTTCAGAAGGGAAAGCCACAGAGAGTTCGGAAGCACTACAGATCCTTAACGGTTTTCTAACCAAGAAGCTCGTTGAATAAGTTTCTGTGACTGCTCATTTTGGCCTCTGGATTACTTCAAGACAATTAGAAGCAGTCAAGAGTTTCTGGGATTGCTCATTTTGCCTCAGGATTACTTCAAGACAATTAGAAGTAGTCATTAGTTTTTTATAACTATTATTTGTACATTCAACAACGACCCATGTTGAATAAGTCGCATTTTTATTATTTTTCTCAGGATCTCGGAGCTTTAATTTGGCAAAATTCGGCGAAACGCAACATGGTTGTCACGAGGGAGGCTCACGACCAAGTGAAGAAGTTTTGGAAAAGATACAAGAAAGATACTGAGACGTGATGCCGATGTGGTTTGCAATAGTGGTCATTGTAGATCTGGTGCAAAAAGCACTGCGCAAAAAAAATGTAAGACGGACCGTGGTCTGTGAAAGGAGAGTTGTTGCTAGAGAGAGTTGTTGAGTCGTGTTGCGCTCCATGTTTTGCTTGAAAAATAAAAAATACTCAGTTTGTTCGCTGCTGTGCAAAATTCATCTCCGAATGTTACGTAATATCTACGAAATGTTATCTGTCAGCTGATGCTGCTGTTACGATTTACAAAATGTCGAACGCCAGCGGCTGCTATCCAGTTGCAAAATCTCATCAAGATCACTAAGGATCGTGAAGTGAGTAATTACGAACCTTAGTGACGTGTTAAAGCGGCTTTGCGCAATCCATGACGTCACAAAATAGGACGCCAAAACTTTCCTGAATTGGAAAAATAATATCGGTTGAAACAGGGACGTATCCCGCCAGTAACGTTAGGGGGACGATTTCGGTAATATTCGGTAGTCAAATCTCATAACAGCTTCGGTACTGTAAGGGAGATGAAGTATACTTTGCAACACTGCTGTGACAAAACAATGGGCGGGAAAACGCGAATGCTGTTTTGCGAATTGTACAAAATCATGGTGAATAAAGTTACTTCCGTAGGTTTTAAGGGAGGCGATTTCCCCCCGTGGATCCACCCATAAGCATACGGCATGGGGATGTGGTCGCATCCCCAACACTGAAAAATTGGCCATTATTCGGGCAAAAATTTTCAAAATTTGGGCAAATTATACTGCTACATTCACATGTGAGGTAGTGTCTATTTTACAAACTAAGGCAAAATAACCAAATCAACGGCAAAATAATGGCCAAAACGGCAAAATAGTCAGTTTATTTTGCCATTCTGTTTTGCCCCTGATTGCAAAATAAACATTGCACTTGAGTGAACTAGAATCATGTGGTAATTCCAACAGCCTTCGACAAATTGGGGTGAACTAAAAGACTTCAATAAAGTTTTGGGTGCAATTAGAAACATTTGAGTAAAATAGAAGCATGTGGGTAAGGTCCAAGAGCTTCAATTGAATCTGGGCAACTGAGAAAAGCTTCAATCAAACTTGAGTGAAAACAAAAACATTTCGATTAATTGGAAACACTTAGGTGAAGTCCATCAGTCAAATCAAATTTTGCCAATTTGCAACAGCTTTATTTCAATTGTGGGCAACTTCAAACAGTCTTGTTGAAAGATGGGCTATATAGAAAAGCTCCTTTAAAATTTTACTACATTCAGAAATGTCTGGGTGAATTATAAGAGTTTTATTCAAGTTAGGATGAAGTCAAATCATTTAGGTATATTTTAACAACCGTAATGAAATTTGAGCAAATTGGGACTACTTCATTCAAATTTGGGTGAAGTTAAATATGTTTCCATAAATTGAAAAAATTTGGGTGAATTCCAACAGACTAAATCAACTCTGGCCAAACAACAATAGCTTTATTCAATCCGGGCCAAGTGGAACATCTTCAATTTGGGTAACTCCAAACAACTTTATTCATTTTTGGGGAACTTCAAACAGCTTTTTTGATTTTATGGAGCTTCAAACAGCTTCATTCCAATTTGAATAATATTCAACCACTTCATTTAACTTCGCATACATTTAGAAACATATGGGCAAATTCCAACAGCCTTAATCATATTTGGGTAATTGAAAGGACTTTATTTAAACTTGGGTACAATTAGAAACATCTGGTCAAATTGGAAGAGTCATTCAGATTTGTATACATTATAAATATTTGAGCAAATTACAACAGCCCAAATCGAAATTGGGCCAACTTAGACAACTTCATTCAAATTTAGGTAGAGTTAGAAACATTTTAAAATTAGGAACATGCAGCCAGTAGTGGTAACTCACCATTCCAACTAACCCTAATTTTTGTAAACCTCAAATTGTTAATGCTGTAAAGTGTACAGCTAAAATGTAGCTGTAGCTGCAAACTGTTTTGTGGCAGTAATGTGGTGTAGCTGTGATATGATAGTGTGAAGTTTTCGTGTTTCCAACTTGCTTGATGTTGTGAGGTTTGCAAGTGCAAATCTGTTTCCATGAAGTATTCATGAATAAAATTAACAACGTAACTGCAGCTGTAATATGTTGCGTGGTGGTAATATAGCTGTGATTTTATACTGTTTAGGTTTTCATAGTTTCCGTTTGTTTCATGCAATGAATTGCATGCATGTTGCATCCTGCCAAATTTTGTTGCTTCAATTTAATGCTGCTAAATGAAGTTTTCATGAACAGTACTGCATAATTCACTTATGCTAATTCAGTGAAGCACTGCCATTTTGTAAAATATTCTTGTTGAGGTTATAAATCATTTGTCATTGGAAATGTGCTTTGTACACATTCCTTAGTAGATGATCATATAGGCTACAGTATTTGCATGTATCAGTCTCATATTGCTATATTTTCTAAGCATGCTGTGTTCAATGCACATTTAACTGTCTAAACTGGAGTAGATTTTTGGTTTTCATAATGTGACTTCAGAAACTGCAAGCGTTTAAGTAAGTTGTAGCATTTTAAGTACAGCATGTTGCAGTGAAGATTGCCAATGTGTAGCATTGCAAGTGCAACAAGATTGCCAATCGGAAGGATTTTTCCAGGAGGGGGGTCACTAGGAGATTTTCCAAAATTTTTCCAGGGGGAGCAAAAGTGGTGAAATTTTTTCTCCACTCAAAACTAAGAAAATAACCTTTTTCTGCTAAAAATGCAGAGGGGGCCAAGGCTCCGACGCCCATGGACATTTTACTCCTTTTCCAGGTTGATTGCCATTGTGGCCAACACAAATGCACACATTTATGCTAGAGAAGAACAGATCTTAACTATTAGGATGATCGTGTTGCAAGAATAAGTTTAGAACGTATATAAAAACTTGAAAATGAAGATTCTGAACGACACTTTCCACGCGTGGTGGCATGAACAGCAAGTTTTGGGAGGATTTTATTGTAATTAGCTAACATTTTTCAACTCAGTAAATATTAGGCCTACCATTGTTCACATGGAGCTATGCAGAATATTGATTGCTAGTTTAAGGCGTACGACTTTGAACCCCAGTAGTTGGTAGGCCTAAGTAGAAACCTTGATTACTTTACAAAGGTACGTTTTTGTCTTAACATTAAAACTTGCTGTTCATACATTATTTGGGAAAGCCAGATCAAATTTGGGCAGAAATTTTTTGCATCCCAAAAAATCCGCAGGGTTGATATAAGCGGCTCTAACACTAAGGTCAATTTTACAGGTTATCCGATAAAGGTACACTGTGCCTCACAGGTATTGCAGGACAATGTACAATTCATGCGCAGCAAACACGTCGAACTATATTTTTTACATCGTCATTGCAAAGTCACATGCAGCGAAGATGGTGCTTCTCTCTACAGCATAACTTCGAACTGGCTCAAATTGCGATTTTTGAGTCTTACATTCCGTATATATCCGAAAACATTTCAGAAAATGTCTTTTTTAATTTCAATTTATTTGTTTATGACCAGACGAAGTCCATAGTATAAACACACACACTGCAGAACGTAGTACAAAGCACTGGAGCCGGCGGAATCACAGGGTGACAGAGACTTTTTGCTACTGTGTTGAAGACAGAGCCATTGGTTACAGACACATTGTTAACACTAATGTTAGGTAACACGTAACACTTGTTACAAAACTACTGCGGAGTAGGGTGCCAATCCCTGATTTGGTCGAGTCCAGGTAAAATACGAATGCATTGTGGCATGACGTGCCATCAGTCAAACGGATGCTGCAAAGTTCGATCACTCATTCACAGAGTAAAGTGTGATTTGATTATAGTGTTCAAAGAATAGGGACGAATACAAACAATCTGACTGCATCAAAGCTCGTATCCATATATTGATTTTCTGCATGTTTTGAGAAACAGGTACGTGTATTCTCGTAACAGAGCCTCAGATGTAGGAATGTTACACTGAACCTGGTGGCTAATAACCAGGGCTGTGGAGTCGGAGTCGGAAGGATTTTCAACCTGAGGAGTCGGAGTTGCAGAAAATTTTAACGACTCCTACTCCGGGCAGACCTTTTGCTCACCAATTGTGACTGTTTGTGCCACAAACGCGCGTAAGCGTCACGCTTGGCAATTTAAGCAGCTTGACGCTTCAACAAGACATGGCTATTCAGACAGGCGGCAGCGCACTAACTTGCATACCTTCACTCAGGGGCCATTCCAGATT
>JGI24021J15306_10003073_pt1 | contig 18611 bp, 15 predicted proteins | sample Ectturendosymbi1_FD_15306 | JGI IMG/M metagenome (IMG submission 15306)
GGGGGGGGGGGGTTACTGCCAACATGGCAGTGCATGCCTGACGTTTAAAAAGTATGTACGTGTGTGGTCTCCAATGCCATTTTTGCATAAACAAATTTGACATTTTGATGGACATGCAAGCTTCTAGTTGCGTCCCATGCGGGAATTTGCTGATTTAGCTATTGGTAACCTTTTGGGCATCAGCAGCACTAATACCGGTACTCAAATGAAACACATGTTCATGTCTCAACCTAATATACTTGTTCTGCATGTAGAAAGGCAAGCTTTGAGTAGAAAACAATTTTCGTGTTCAATCGAACGCCAAAAAGAAAATCTCCCATATGGAGCCGCAACAATTGGAATTTCTGCATTTATCCTGCCTTTTTGGTCTTGTTTATGCGTACCTCCCGCATTTTTGGAGGAAAATTTTGTTTGTTTTTTTAAATCGCAAAATAGAACAAGTTTGTTTTTTCGAGTCAAATGAGCTTGAAAATGATAGCTGAGTTGTTGAAAAACCGCACCTGTGCTCCGAAAACGTTTGGAATAATATTTAATTTTGGCAAATAATACCAATATATTCAGGTTTTTCTAATTACCAGAGCTGGAGATTCGTTGCCATATTATTGTTACGCAATAAACACCGTAGAACAGTCCCTTCGCAAATTTCGCAACCTGTCCCAGCAGGTAAAGGGACGGACATGAGTGAACTGCAAGCTCATTACCGTACTACACCAGAACAGTGGGTGAATATGGATTCTGTGCAGTGTTAGTGTCTTACGGGCAAATAAACTGTCATTGCAAGAATTAAATCCATTAATTGGAATCAAGGTGCTGACTTCAGGTTTTCTGGAAGTTTTTGGTTCCTTGACCCAATTTCCACGGGAGAAATAAATAGCCGTTTTGCTCCGCCTGCGGACGTCCATGGCAACTTGATGTGGGCCAACACTTACTATCATTGGGGTGTAATGCAAAATACAATTTGCGCTGTTGTAAACACAGGTCCGTCGCCAGGATGTAGCAGCAGGGGGGGGCAAAAACGAGAAGGGGGTCACATTTTTAAAATACAGTATTGAATGTATGCAGCAACTGGTGGGCCAAACGTGAAGTGGGGGGGCCGGGCACCACTGGCCCTCCGCTGGCGACGGCCCTGTGTAGGCAACACATTCATTTTCATGCCGGATTTTAGTCTGGGAAGGACAGGAGCAGCAGCCTCAGAAGGACTCGAAATACTAGACGGTTTTCAACAATCCGAGATAGTTCTCCTGGCTTCACACCAAGACGGAACCAAACAAGATCGGAGATGTAATAATTCCACCTGGTCCTTGCAAGGGCAGATCCAGGTGGACAAAAAATCCGACTCAGCAACTCTGCTTGTACTTGAGATAGCATTCTTTCAAGACCCATAATAATCAAAGCTGAGGATCGGAACATAAATCAAAGCTGAGGATCGGAGCTGCGGTGTTTGAAAGATACTGTTTTGTCACCACGGAGCGATAAAGCTCAGAGAACTGCGTTGCTTTGTACCAAATTCCTTGTTCCACTTTCCGTTGCTCGCGAATACCACCTCTGTTCTTGAACAGTTGAACTTCACCTAAAATCCGTTCATAACTGGTCTGTTATGAACAGGTCTGTTTTGAACGGACACCTTGACAAAAACTAAATGCGAAATGACAGACCGAATCTGATACGCGTTTTCGCACTGGGTATGCGGCCGTCCTAACAAATTCTTGATATGCGTGAGTGGTCAAGGTGACAAATGTTTTTTCAATTCGTTCCTTTAACTCCATCGGCACGGACCGCGCAGCAAAGTCTTGGCAAAACGCACTTCTAGTACCGCACAAGCGGAAAATAACGCCAGTTCCGTAACGCATCCTGCACCCGTTCTTTGCAGTCTACAACAAACGTGTTCAACGTGCACAGCTTGCGTAACATACCTTGATATGCTGATTGTTAAGCACCTCGTGCAAGTTGGCTGCAATGCACGGATGTTTAATTGGCACCACACACATGACGATCGCATTGTGCCGAAACGGCTCAGCCAGACAAGCTCGATAATAATCTTGAACTTTAACAATATCGATAACTTTACCTGCTTTGAAAGATCGCGGCGCAGCTGAGATGAAGATGTGAAGCTTTCGCGAAGTGTTGCACCAGAAATTTAACAACTCACCAAGCCTTGTTTAAGACATGCAATGTACCATTGGCCGGGCAGCACAACGAAACAAGCTGTGGTGAGCAAGGCGTCCGACATACAAGGAACTGTTTGCTGTTTCAATCAGTACGATGTTTATTTGCAGGTAGTGCACAGTTGATGATAAAAAAAATAAAACGTTCAAAACGGTCTTCTTCAACTTGCCTTCCGTCCACTGGAATCGCATTTTGAGCACATTTACGCCCATTCATCCAACTCAAACAAACATACACAGCTGGAGTCGCTCCACTGTAGCCGCGGTTATAGTTGACGAAAACTATAATTTGGATTTCTCGTTGGATTTTATCGAAAAGATGTATTTACCGCAACACTCAGAAGTTGTCACGTGACAACATACGCAGAAAAGTAAACAAAAACAAATCACGGTCAACGTCACGGAAACTTTAAACGTATCGTTCGCGAATGAAGAAGACCTGCATCGATTCCCATTTTGGCTAAAAACATAACGGCAGAAAGATGCCGAATATTGCTTGAAAATCCTCAAAAGCACTCGAATATTGCTTGAAAATCCTTAAAAAACAGAAACGTACGGACATGGATAAAACATCTGCTATTTAGAGTTCGATCGCAAGTGCCGATTTACCGAATCGAAGAAATGCTTTTATAAAAGAAGTGATGCGTGCATTGACTTTGAAGCAACATTCTCGCCAACCAGTAAAAGCCTAAAGTGAGTGGCTTGAAATGCAGTAGTGTTACAGGCAGGATTGCGAAGTCGAATTCGTAAGGAGTCGAAGGTTTTTGGGTGGAGTCGGATTCCTAACAACACTGGGAGTCGGATGTTTTTGTCCGACTCCGGATGTCCAATTGTATCATTTTTTACATCACACTCCTAAATTGGGAATCCTGTTGAAATGGTACAATTTCTGTTCAAATTTGTTGAAACAGATTTCTTGCAGTGCACCACGATTTCCATTGATTTAACAGCCAAATTTCATTCCCTTTATGTTAAGGAGTCGGAAATTTTGGAAAGGTCGGAGTCACAGTTGGTGTCGGATATTTTACCGCCGACTTCGCAACGCTGGTTGCACGGTCCTTTTCACCAAAGTTCATTATCAAAAAAACATAGTGAACAACGACCACACGAAAAAACTACGATAACATTAGGTCGAAAGGCAAAGTAGCAGACATGGTCGTCAGAAAGGGGTGACAAGAAGCACCAAAGCTCACCTGAATTTTGAAGTTTGATGTTTTCCTATTAACTTTTTCGTAAAAACTGTTTCACGCTTGGTTTCGAGTTAGTAAAATGAAATTGCACTACTGCTGCCCCCCCCTGGAAAAAAATCCTTCCCACGCCGATGCTAGCAGGTAGCGTCAAAGAGAAAAAACGAGGTAAATCATTGATTCGGTTTCAGCGAAGCAACCAGAAGATTCCACGTGACACGTCAGTAGAGACTGACCAACGTACAAACACTCTGTCGCGAGCGAAGTAACTCAACTGCACTTCCAAAGTCGATAGTGAAAACGAAATAAATAGTTGCTTGGTGGATCTTGCCATCGAGAAAATCCACTGACTTCGTAGATGTTCGTCGTTGAACTAGTTCGATCAATTTACGGTTCTTCAGGCGGAGTCAAGACCGCCATCGATCTTCATTTTACGACAACTGCTGCTTTGTAGCCAAGAAGAGGTGTCGACGAAGTGTCCAAGTTAAAAAACAAGACTTCTAATTCGCGTCTGAACAAACACCATATCTGGCAAGCGCTGGCGGAACGAAACAGACATTGCAAGTCGTGAGAGTACAGTCTTCTCACCATTTCACTTGAGTTTGCTTCCTGCCTGAGTGCAGCCACATGTACAGACAGAAAATAGACTTAAGATTCTCAAAAACCCGGAGAGGACTTGTGATACGAGATTTCTAAAGCTCCAGACTTTGCCTTTGAAATCTAAACCTTCAAATCACAGAGCGATTTTATCATTGTATAGCTGGATCACCTTGGCATGGAGGAAACGTTCGAGCGAAGGCAGTGACTTACTGAAAAACACAATTTAAAAAAATTATAAGTCATGGGAAATCAAAACCCGTTACTTAAGCTGAACTCACATAAACCCACTATATTTTCTTTCCTTTGGTCACGGGGAAGCACCACTCGTCACCCGGGTATTTCAATGATGTCATCATCGCCGTCATGGCCAGACTCTTCTTCCTCCTCCTCATCACTATCAGCCACATCATCTTCCTGGCAAAATGTTTAAAAAAGAACTCATCGCTCTGCAGTACAAAACGCCGTTTAGGTATAATGAACTTGAATAATGTGAGCAATTATTCAGTTCTAACATATACTACTAATTCATGGAAAAAATGTAATATGAGGAAACATTTGTAGAACGCAGATGCGATAATAGAACATTTATTCTACAAGCAATATGCAAATGAATGGCGCAGCGAGATGTCTGTGACTAAACAACGCTTCGATAGGAACGTTGCACGGTTCTTTAGGTATTTGAAATTCAAACCTGCTTTGTAGCACGCTTGTGGATTTCGCTTGAGCCAAACCGCTCCTGTTGTTGAAAATACGTATTGCCAGTAAATTATGTCACGTTACTGATATGTANCCAACCAGCGTCACGTCTTGCGAAGGAATTTACAAATTTTGACTTCAAAAAATGAGTCTCACGTCCTTCGCTGAAAGTGGATTCACGCAAGCTGCATCCAAAAGGAAAAGCTTAAACAACAGCTCATGAACTGCACGCTATGCCGTGCTTTGTAGTGCAGGAAGGGAATGCGACCTACGCAGAAAATCTACCTTGATCTCCTGACTAAATCAATAATTTGATTTCATCATTTGGGTTACTTGACCGGAGATTCGGAAAGGGGTTCCGTGTCTTGGGGGGTATGACGAATGCTTATGTCACCCAGTTGGAGACACGACGCAAATAAAACGACATCAAGATGAATCGTGCAAACGGAAAAACGTCTTTCAGGTAGACATCAAACCCATCGGTAGACGAAAAAACATTTGACGCGTTGACACTTGTGAACTAGTGGTCTGCCATGGCGCTAGCGACATATGTGAACTCGACTAAACGCGCAACTTTAAAGCCGAAGCTTTTTTTAAATAAAACAAAAGCGGATGTTCCAAACAAATCGTTCGCCACAACTCTGCGCCGAGACCAAAAGCACGAGAATATTGTGACGACACGACTGCAATTGCACAAGTACTCCTCCACAGGCTTACACTGGGAGGATCTGCATCCACATCGATCTCACTGTCTGAGACGCCACCGTTGTCATCTGCATCATTTCGGTTGGACGAGTGCGCGGACTGCTCAACGTCTTGCAGATCCTCGAATTTCTGGAACACCTCGTCCATAGCTTTTTTGGCAGACTCACTGCAACGATAAACCGCATCCACGGTAAACATAACCTTGAGCCGGACTGGTTTGCATCACAGAATCGCGATTAGAAGGCTGGTGTGGTGAACAAAGGTCTACACCACGGGTGTGCACTGTGCAACCATGCAGAACTGCCGAACCAAATGTACATAACCAGATTGGTCCACGGGCCACAGCTGTAAGTGTCAAGCTCTGCGGGTTAGACAACTCGCTGGCCATTCGCGGAAGATTGGCAACAGCCTTTCAAAATCTGGACCTTTCCGCGGGCCACAAAAGTTCAGCTTCCGAGCCATGGGTTGTACACTCCTGGTCTACATTAGTTAAAAGTACGCATGGCAGCCAATGCTGCGAACGTGGAACAACGAATCCATCTTTGAAATAAACCCAAGAAAATAAATCAAAAGAGAACCTGTTTCTTTGCAGCTTCGTTTTTAATTCTACGTCGATCCTTGCAGGGTCCGGATGCTCACCATCAGTCAAATAGCACCCCCAGTTATGAAGAAAGTCGCGCTGACGTCGATCCTTTGTAAACAATAGCCAGATTGTGGTCACAAGAGAATTTAACTAATTGGTTTATCGAAGCTCTTTCGAGACGTATCGACCAGAGCCAGAAGCCGGAGGCGCAGACTCCGGTAAGCGGTGTCCGCAGGTGTTTCAATCAGAGGTGGAGTCTTACAAACATTTTGTGGAGACAGAGCTTCATTTGCTAGCCACTCAACATGCGTACACGCTTCTGTAGTTTTCAGAGCTCTCGTAGTCCAAGCAAAGTCAGAGTCGAAAAAATAAAATTCTGTCCACCCCTAGAATCGACCGCTGTAAATCTAGAACTTTGCATCACCTCTTAAATTTAACCTGTTTTTGCCACCATTTGGCACTTTTCGCACAAACGTGACGCCATTCACGTTCCACCCCGTGCGGTTTAAGCAAACTGCAGAATAACGTTCACAGTCTTTGGCTGAAAACCTACATCCCGGTCTACGTTCAAGATTGCCAGGGAAAACAACCAAACCCGTTGCTTAAACTACGCCTTCGCAAAGCAGTAACACAACTTACCAACTCTAAGCAGCCCGTGCGCAAACATTTATTAATGTACAACCTACAGCAATTTCTTTAAACCTAAAAACAAAGTTTTTTTGAAACTTTGTAATAACCTGAAGTTCTGCGTAAAGCCCGCCACACATGTTCTCTGCTCAGGTGCGTGTAATTCATAAGTCCTCAAGGGTCCAACGTAAAACTAAGATCCTAATATTAACATTTCAAGTTGACGATTAATATTTTATTCAGTTTTTTTTTAAGGAAAATGTTAGGTACCCGGTATGGATTTGTAGGGACCCGATTTCCCTGATTCTAGGGACCCGATTTTCTCTGATTTTAGGGACCCGATGATGTTCTCTGATTCTAGGGACCCGATTTGAAATTCTAGAGACCCGAATCGGGTCCCTAAAACGCCTTTAAAAAACCTGTTTTATTTCAGACGAAGATTTTTTTTTATTAATTCGAGTGGAAGCAAAACAAAAACATTATCATAGCATTGGCAACGAAACTTTCTGGTCAAAGCGCTTGCCGGTTGTGCTTCGTTTCAGAAATCCACAACTCAACATGCATGCGTTCGAAATTTGAAACCAAACCGTCTTCACCTGAAGCTTTTTACCCGCGTCCTCAAAGCACCTCCTAGCAATTCGTTCTACTTCGGTATGGTTCAAACGTAGGTTGTGCTGCTTGTTTGCCTGCTTCACCAGGAAGTGGACTGCGAAAAAGTCAGGAAAACCGGCCCTGCGGAAGAGCGAACGTTTTGGTGTCAACTGTATACGACAAGCAATCGGTAAATCATCGAAACTTAGAAATCGAGTTTAGTAAGAGTTTGGATAAACGCGTGCTTGCAACATTTGTTGAGCAGCGTCGCAAGGAAAGTGTTCTTTGGAAAGTTGAACTCTACTTACGACCGCAAACCAATGCACAAGCGACAAACATTCCCAGAAATCCATATGTTTTAACTATGCTTAGTGCTTTTCAGCTTTATCCAGCATATTTGTAGCAGAAACAAAACACCCTGGGTCTTCAAACTAATTGATTTTTCCACAGTCAAATTGGTCAGTGGCATCGTTATCTACAAACTGTTTTCAGTTTTGATTTTACACAGCAGACTCAACCCAGCTCAAGCGTTTTGGTAGCGGTCACCACCCAAAGGGGCATTATGACATCCGGGAAGTTATACCTCGGCCCTAAGTGTTTTTTCTCCAAGCTGAAGAGGTAGTTCAGATTACTGCTTCATGTTACGTACTTGGTTCTTGTCAATTCAGCTGATAGAACCAGTTCGCATTTTCGCTGTAGTAGAAGTATCCTACATACTTTACTTACAACCTGTCCTTATTTTGATAATGTTTAACTTGACATTTTTGATGCATGTGGTCTTCAGTGGCATTTTATCACGTCTGTTGCCACTGTAGTTATGATTCGAACGCTTTCAGTACATTAGCTTAAAATAAATTTAGTTTGCTAAGTATAAAGTAAGCCATTCAGTGTACGGCTCTCATTAATATGTCATACGGTCCTGGTTAAGATAGTGACACAATTTTTGGCTCAGTGAGCGATGTGGGTTGGACATGGCTGGTATAAAACATTATTGGTGGTGAAAGATGTCAACACTCAACATACTGCGCAAAAAATAAACTCCAGCAAAACGACGCGATCGCGTTATCATACAAACACCACCCTTACTTGTTTACATATAGCTGAATTTTTTTGTTAATTTCGGGAAAACGCGACGATTTTAGCTGAATTTTGCTCTCAATCACGCGTCCGTTACTGGGAGGAACTTTCTTCAACTTGCAAAGATTTTCGAAGATCTAGTAAATGAATCAAAAACATGTCAACTTATTTAATCATCAACCAAATCAAGACTTTCCAAAGAATGTTTAGTTTGGAATAAAAACACGAAGCAAAACTTTTGATCCAAAGAGCGGCACGCGTATTAGCAATAAATATGAGTAGACCTCACGTTATTTGTCAATAACCTTCAAGATGCAATACAATGATAATTGCACTTCAATTTCACAAGTCTGTCGGTCTCTCTATAGTGTAAGTCATGGATCAGCAAACTTTTTTCAGAGGTTTAAGAACACACACTAGGAGGGAAGAAACAAGGAGTCTAAGGAATAGCCATGAGTTGCTTCTGCTCTTTGGTCATGGTAATTGGGTTAGTTGGCCAATACTTAACGCTGTTAATCTAACCATGAAAGAAAAGAAAATACAACATTGAAAAACTAGTGTATTAATAAAATAGTTACGGCGGTAAATCTTTTGCCTAGACAGCTGTCGAAATGCGGTATTATTCGCATTATCAGCTTCATCGTGACTGTTTCTTAGCGGCTCGCATTCTATGAAGACAGAATGGAACAGGATACATGAGTGGCGCGTAATCATCCAAGCGAGAGACTTAAGCTCACGCAGTGTTGCGATAACCTACCCAAACTCCGAAAACTATCAGCAATTTTAATGCATATTAATGAATACAAAGCATTATTCATACTAAATGTGCCACAAGGTCCACAACGACACCGTCATTGTCCTAAGGCACATTTCCCATAAGAGCAGCCGGGGCTAACGTCCTAGATTCTGAGGGACCTCAGCTGGTTCAACACAATCTGTAACCGAGCCAGCCACACGCTTTGTAACTTCAGGCAGCCCTTCCGCTGATGTTCTCAAAATACCTTCATGCATTTCCTCTTCAGACCCTCGCATTGTATGTAACAGGAATCTTCGTCATTCATTTCCTCCAAAGTTAATTCGTGAGCTTGAAGTCGTTTAATTTCGTCAGAACACTAAAACAACATAAAAACGTGGAATGATGTCCACAGAAACATCCTCCATCAATATCGATTGCACCGTTTTCCATGCGCTTGTGGTCAGTATAGCTGAGCTTACTGCCACTTACGGTTTGCACATGACACGCAATATAGACCAGCATAATAGAGCCGGGTCGAACAAACCAGGAATAAATGATAGGTTGTCACATAAGCCTGAAATGCGATGAAGTCATGCGCACTTTTTTGTCTACATCAGAAAGCGCGATTCTCTCAATCTCGTTTTTATGAGCACATATTTGCGTGGCATGAAACAATTCTCAATGTGACTGACGATAGACTTGTGCGACCTGAGTCAAACGGGCAAAATCTTTGTTAGTATAACGAACTTTTCAACAAATCACCGCGCATATTATAACCAAATTATAAGTGGGAAAAGAACTTAATTGTTCGGGACAAAAACTGCGTGATTGAAAGAAATACACGAAGCTAAAAACTTTGTTTCGCGATGTTGTTTGTGTATTTAACACTGAAAATGCCAATGAGGCCAGGGCCTGAAATTATCATTGGCTAATTTCGACGAAGTTGGGTTATAATGTTGTAGCTAAACTGGAGCACATAACACACTAATGACCAAAAGCAATATGCACATGTACATGCAAAAAAGTAACCAACAACTAGAGTCGTGAATATCCATCGAGAAAAGTGATTTTTATACAAAAACGATTAATTCTGCTTGAACATAATCACAGATGGGTTCCTGTGTAAATATGGATGCCTTAATACCCTGTATTTTGCGGACTACAGGGCGCACCGGATTATAAGGCGCATTAATTTTCCACAAATCCGTTAAATTCTTCATCTTTTCAGAGTCTGAGTTTAACAGTTGTGTGATTTCGACATCAAGCATGCTCGGATTCCTCTCGTCATTGTCCGAGTCAGTCTCGTTGCTGTTACTTAGCTCTTCGACGATGATTTCGACCTTCGTGAAAGCTCGGACGACACTTTAGACCAGGGTTTCTCAAACTGTAGTGGGCCACGGAAGAATTTATAAAGGGTCACAGCCCGATATTATTGAAATTGATAGGTTTTTCAAGTTAAATGTATTAATTGAAAACGTAGGTAGCCCTTCACCTACAAACGTCATATTACGCTGTATCGTAATTATGTGTTAGAAATTACAGCAACATGGACATTTCTACGTTGCTTACCACGTTGTGTACAACATGCAGTTACTGAAGGCATTTTGGAGTAGGTAGGCATTTCTTGTTGCTATGAAAACGAAATCTAGAAGCAGGATTAATGAGGAAGATTTGATCAGTGCATTATCATGTATTGAGCTTCAATATTCATTTTTTCATTCATTTGCATGCCCGCTTTTCCTCTGGGGAGGGTCGCAAGGGCAGCAACCCTAGGTCTCGAGATACCTCACGGTCAACAGCAATTTCAGATAATTCTGCTGACTCCACACCAAGACGGGATCAAGAAAGGTCGGAGATATAATCACTCCACCTGATCCTTGGGCGAACTCTTATCCGCTTTTCCGTGGTGGAGCCAGCAGGACTCGCCTCGCCAATCTTTCCAGGGCGTTCTGGACAGGCATGGCCAAGCCACCGTAGCTGGGATATCTCGATTTGGACAAGAAATGGTTGACATTCAGGGCTTTGCGAATTTCACAGCTGCGCACTTTTTCACTTAGTGTCACAACGTGAACTCTTCAGGGACGCAAAAGAGCGGGTGTATGACGGGGGCATTGCCATTGGAGTAAACATGGGTTGGCAAAGCATTTTTTGTCGTTTTGTGTTTAGAGAGGCGGTCTCCCACAACAAATATTGCTGCTCGCTTAAAAGTAAAAATATCTGGCGCCTCGCAAAATTTTGTGCTAGCTACCCTGCTGGGCATTGTCTCCCTGACCCTTCACAAGAGTGGCAACGGGGGCGGAGGTACTTTTTGCTAACAGATCACAGGTAATTTTGCGGTTTATCAAGATCAACTTTGAAAAAATTTATTGCAGCTATCCGCCACACAGAAATATCATAATGTTTTTCAAAAATTTCTGTTATTATTTTGAGGTCAACACTGCTGCTGAACAGAAACAAGCATCATTGGTAACGATCTTTTGTTTTTTAAAAGTTTTAATTGCCCTCAGCCCTTTACTTCCACCCCTCCCCTACCACTGTTCCAGCGTCGGAACTCTTCGCAAAATGTCTATGCTTCTAACTATGGAAAATATATATGCCTCTGCTGCAATCCCCTATGACCCTCAAACATGTATGCTTCTAACAACAAACAGACTAAACTTTTGCGTTTGATTGCAGGCCACGTTGTGTTATTAAAAAGCGTTTTTAGTTGTTTTTACTTCGGTTCTGTGCATATGTAACTGTTATTGCATTGGAGAAGTTGAACAGGTGGGCCATGGATCCTCTCTTTGTTTATCAATTAGGCCACTTGGATTGGACTGGATAATGACGTTTTTTGGGGATTTGGATTTGATCTGGACTTTGAATCGTTTCAAACATTTTTGATCAGAACTTGATTTGGACAGACTTAATGGAAAAGAATTGCGACATTTTTGTTGTGAAAAACTTGTTTTTGTTAATATTTGGGACTTGGGTTTGGGATTTTTTTAATTTTTTGAACTATGGTTGGACTTGGACTGAGTTTTAAATTCAGGACTGGATCTGGATCGTAAAATATGACAGTCCGCTCATCTCTGGTTGAGAACCCCTGCTTAAGACTGATACTTTGGCCCAGGCATCTACGATCCATTGGCAGATGTGCAGCTTCGTCAATACATAAGGCGCACCGTCAATTTTTGAGAAAATTAAAGAACTTTAAATGCGCCTTATAGTCCGAGAAATATGTAGTACATTTTTACTAGATCTTCGAAACTTAAAAACTCAAACAGTGAACACGAGATGCCACCTTCATCTAACTAAAAGAATCTTTTGGATCGTTGATAATAAATTTGATGTAAGGTTTAGATCAACTACGTCCACCCGAAATTTCTTACTGAGACAAAAACTATGTCGCTGCCTTAACCAGGGCCGCACACTGAATGACATATTACTGAGGACCGCACATTAAATGACTACTTTGATCTTAACAAATAATTTATTGTAGCCTACTTGAAGCGTGCATTGGTAACAACTGTTTGGCACCTTTAACCACTCTGTAAAAGTGATTTCACAGTCAAGTTTAGTGCCATGGAACAAGGGTAGAAATCACAAAACTAGTAAGAAGTTTTGTACCAAGGTGTCAGTGGACATATGAAATCTCCCAGTACGCACTACAGACGTGATAAAGTGGCAATGAGGACCACCTGCATCAAAAATATCAAATTTAAGATTATTAAAATAAGTTAAAGATCATCAAGATAACGACAGGTTGTTAGTATGTAGGCTACTTATACTGCATTGAAAATCTAAACTGGACCGCACAAAACCTTCGACTGGGCCGAGGGTTGGAAATAGCTGGTGTAGGTTCAAGGGCTAGCTCAAAAAAATAGACGATGTTCGGTTTAACAGCACGAGATTGACAGAATCAATTGTGGTGGCCATCGATTATCAGTTTATTGTGGCTCAATAGAAGCATTGACAAGATATCAGTTGAGGAAGGATTATAGCAGTGTAAATTCCAGACTTTACGAGCTCGTTTAGGAGCAAGTTAGATAACTTAGCTTGAAGGATAATTGACGAATGCTGAAAGTAAAAAAACGCTGTGGGCAGTGAATGTCGAAGTTTGCAGGCTTCCCGGAAAAATTCCATGACTTCTAAAGTCAAATTTAAAAAATTTTTAATGAGTTGTCTGCATTGTTTTCAAAATGTTTACCTAAGTCAGTAAATATTATACGGTAGGGCACTTTTCCACTGATAAAAAAATGCTTTTGAACTTTCAAAAAACTAAAGTCGCCATCAGAAATCGGTGACAAGAAATACTGTTATTGGTTCTCTACTCACTACAAAAGTTACATACACCAGAGAACTACACTTTTTCTTCCACAATGCTTCTAGGATCTTTTGTCTTGCAACAAAACTCCAGTACTCAATTAAAAACCTTTTTCCGTAACTTTGTCAGGACTTTTACATTTTTTCAGGATTTTAAAGATTTTTCCTAACGGAGGAACCCTCAAGTTGGAACCTTTGTTAAATAAATCAATTGTGAAGAGACTGGTTTTGCATGGAGGAAGAGTAGCATTAGGTGTAGTTTTAGACTTACATAAATGCGTCTACGCAGACTTCAAACAGCAGTTTTATCCAATGTTAAATAGCGACAGAACTGAAAGCCTTTGCCAAAAGCTAATGACCACAGGCAGCAAGTTAGTTTGTTTTTACGAGTAGCAATAGTTCCTTTGAAGTTTGCAACTGCGCAAATACGTCGTACCACCAGACCATTTGCGCTATGAAACCTCTCCTGCGCACTTGCAACAATCCAAATTTAAACGTCAAAAAGCATTAACGAATCAGTTAGCTACCAATACTAAGCAATGAACCTGGACAATGTCTGTATAAACATTTGGAATGCACGAAAACAATAAGCTTTTTGAATAAAAGTGTACATTGTTCGTATTACAAGATTTTATACTTACTATAAATTGAAAAAGTTTGTAAATCATTTAGAACTCTGCTAACTCAGCCTTAACATATTCATACTCACTACAGCAAAAATTTGCTGTGCCAAGTTTTCTTAGAGGGAACACTGGCGAGTTGTGAGCTGCACCATACCGCTGCTGAGAAACAAGAAATATCTGATTTTGCTCTGACATTCGCGACATGGTTCCGCAAAAACAACCGATGTCTTTGTGTGCATGTATAACTTGAAAGAGGTATTAGTTGGAACAGCATTTGAATGATGCCAAATCTTGACTTGCAGATAAAGTTTCCAACGCAAGGAGATTATTCAGGCAGGAAAACGTTGGAGTAATGTAAAAAGCTGTGGAATTCATTCATATTCTAACAAAAAAATACGTCTCCGATTTAGACGAAGCGTCTGTTCGATAGTCGCTTTCAGCCGCACTGTGACAGCCTTGTTGGTTACCGAGATATGAAAAGTTTTACTAGCATTTTTTACTTTGCACAAGATAAGGGGTTGTCGTGTGCCAATTTGTTGAGCAAGTCACAATGAAAACGCAGGAGAGTTTTGCAAATGGGATGGACTCAGCACCGTACATCGTACATGAGACTTAGTTGGGCTGTTTATAATTTTTGCACGCCTTAAAATATCAACTACACGCTGAAATTGTTTCAACTTCATGATAAGAAATCAGCGCAATGATTTAGAAATGAGTGAGAGATTATGTTTTGCCACGATAAGGTAGCAGCGCATAGGTTTTAGAAGTGCGAGTTAAAAGAAATCACACTGTTGATTAGATGTACGTTTTGCGTTATACTGCAGGATTGAAATGTTGAACACCAAGCTCATGCTTATTTTCAAATGTGTCAAAATGATTCTGGTCCGACTTGTAAAAGCTGAATAACGCTAACCGTTTTGCACAATCGGACCGGTTGGAAAAAACTGCATGGAAAAATTGCAAGTCGTAACTTACGCAAAATTTTAGTGTCGTGTTTTGCTTTTACCAATGTGGATTTTCTGTTATGCAACACCATTTGCGAGATTGGAAATGATTCGCACGCGTTGGATCTACGAGGAAGTTCATGTTACCCCGAAAAGTTTTGCAAACAAAGAACCAGTCTTTTTGAATCGCGTTTTCGATCAATTTCACGATGTAAGTTGAAGAACTTGGCATACTCGTAACTGTAAAACTGCATCAGGCCAACACTTGCACGATGTTAGCTCCCAATTACTTGCCGTGCGGCACCTGAAAATAGGTCAGTGCGACAGTGGCAGTTAATCTTTTGTTTGCTTTCCTTAAATTCGACAACGGCAACTTTCAGGCAACAAGATTTTTCCACTCGTTTTAAAGTGAGCGTTTCTTAACATGAAACGCTGCAAGCACAAGAACCTCAGGGAAGAAGTAGACTATTAATTTACGAGCAAATACGTAACATTGTTGACACAGCAAGAGAAGACCCACGTAATCATAAGTATCCATGAATAGGTTCACGCAGATAATAACGTTTCCTTTCTCAGTCAATACTATTATTACTGCAAGCAGTGTTGCCAGTTGGGCGGTTTTCCGGCACAATTGGGCTGGTTTTTTCGTTGCGTTGCAGGAAATTTTTCGCTGTTGCGGGTTGCGCTTTTTTGGGCCAGTTTTATCAGAGTTTTTTTGCTAAATATTTTTCTATCAAAGTGAACAGTTTTAGTCGATTTTGCTGAGGTAGTGAGATTTTTTTTGACTTGAAGTAATGTGATCGCCGTTTTTTGTAGTTTGTTTCTGTTCTCTTGAAATAAGAACCAATAGATCAAGCCTCGAGATCACGTGATTGTTTGTGTGTGATCGTATCGCGTGGGCAACGGTGTTGATCTCATTCTGACTTAAGTTTGTGGAAAAGGACGTGGTTTGCCGTGGTCACATCATACAGTCCATAACTGTGGTTGGTAATCGATACTACTAGTGACGCTTATACGCATGCAAGACGTAGTCACAAGAGTCAACTGCCACAGAAAAAATAGACACAGCACAACTCGCTATGTTCGTTTGTGCGGAGAGAGTGACGGTATTACATAGCCTATGCTTTTGCTGCAGTAACACCGTTAATTTAAACAGCAGTGTGCACAAGTATCAGAGTGTGATGAAGGAATTGATGTAAAGCAGTGGTTCTTAACCTTTTTTCTGCCACGCCTCCCTTAAGTAATTGTTCTTTGTTTCAATTCAAGCCCCTGACTTTAAACAGGCTCTAAAAACTAATGTATTTATTGGTAAATTTATTGACCAAACTTCCCATATTGTAGGGCGCGTAGGGGGAGCGCAAACCAGTTGAGGATCACTGACATAAAGCTTTTTTGGGTAAATGGGCCCATTAAGCAAGCGATACGCCCAGGCTATTGCGAAAATGAGAAAAGGATCTCAAGTTGAACGGTTGGATACAAAAATCACTTACAGATAAAAAAAAAACGTATTTTAAATACTGCTGATGTGAAAGAGCACATTACATTAACATAAATTTTAAGAATCATTTTACAACTGCTAAACGCATTAAAAATGCGACTCCATTTTTATCTTTGCGTAGTGTTTGATGCTGCCTAGCCTATGCCAGGGTCGTGATAGCCTACGTGACAATGCTAAATATTCGGATTTATCCTACAAATCGCCGCGCATACTGCTTGCCATTCTGATATAAATGATGCAAGCCTACAGTACATTACCTAAAAGAATTACTAGGCAGTACATCAGATCAAGCATATTCAATCTTAGTTTGACGAATCGAAATTGTATTTTCAAATTGCAAAAGATAAAGAAAACAGGAAGCTTTCTCTTTATTCCCTGAAGCACATGCTTGATATACTGTAGTATGCACCTGGGATTGCCGTTGGCATTTTATTTCGACTGCAATGTTTGGTGTTATTAATGACAGTTTGATTGTCGTTACGATCTTACTAGCTGTTGTTACTTCGTATCTTTGAGGTTGCTTTGTACGAAATATCAGTAGTGTGTTGCACAAAGATTGCAACTGGATTAAGATAATGGTGATTACTTTCACTGCAAACTGCTTTCTGCCGGTTTTATCGAAAATTTTGGGCTGTAATTTGGGCTAGTTTGGAGTAATTTGGGCTGGTTTTGGGCTTGTTTTTTGAGGACATTGGGCTGTTTTTTAACCAACATCTGGCAACACTGACTACAAGTAACACTAGCTGGAGTCAGGCCTAGTTTAATGCGACCTTGCAATCAGTTCACCAAACGTTAGCAAACACAGAAAACAACCGATTAAGTCGACATATAGCAACGCGACGCTTGTCGCCAAGGCTACTACGTATGATACAGTAGTACAACACTCGTTGTCAAACTACCAACACCTTACAAGACCGCGCCTTCGAACGGCAGAACTGAATCGCATTAGTCGGTTAAACCAAAAGTATACACTGACTTCCCTCGAAGTCACTCAATCACTTCAACAGACAGCCAGAGCACAAACCAAGCGCTGTGTGCCCAGGGCTGAAACAGGGTTGAAACGTCACTGCGCGGAAAGAGCGATTGAAACGTCATTGTGGTTGAAACGTCATTGCGCGGAAAGAGCGAAATACTTCGAAAGTAACAGGAAAACCTGTCGTCAACACCTATTGTTGTTCCTTTCCACAGAAGGCAAGCACCAGAAATTTGGTCGTTGGTTTAGTACTGCAGATTTTACCGAAATCGCGTGACGTGGGATAAATCATTAAAACTATTTTACCGATTAATTTTTAATTTGGCTTTACAAATTATGTGACAGACCAACCCAAAACAGCTGAACTATGTAACGAAATTTTTCTAGATACAAAACTCAAAGCAACAGGGTAACCGGTTTATTCGCATTGCTGGACGAAAAGTTCCGTGTCACTCTTTTAACCAGGGCCGCGCATTGAATGACTTGCGTTGTTCTCAGCAAACAAAAATTTAACTTACGCTGCTGATAGCGTTAATATCTAACTTTTTGGCACCTCTAATCACTCCATAACTGTTTAGGCGAGTTTCAAGTGCCAGTGGAACCACACAATAGAACTCAGTTTAGTGCAACTGGAGCAAAAGGGGTAGAAATGAGTTTTGCACATCAGTGGACACATGAAAATCTGCCTGTACGCAACGCAGACGTGATAGGTGGCACTGGGGAGCACTGCATCAAAAACATCAACTTTAAATTTATAAAAATAAGGACAGGTTTTCATTATATTGTACATACACAACAACGGAACCTTCGATTGGGTTGCATGCGGCTCGCGGGGTTGGACATAGCCGTTCCAGGCCCAAGAACAGTGTTTCCCAATCTTTTTTTGGCTAGCGCCCCCTTTTCTGGCAAACAAATTTTTATCCCCCCCCCACCATGCCTAGCACACATATCAACATAATTTTTTCGTATTCTACATTTGGAATGTTTGAAAATGATTAAAACAAGAATGAGTGCAAAGATGCATTTCAAACTTATTTAGCAGTTGTAAACTGTTAGAGTTAATGACTTGGAAACTGTTAGAGTTCGTTAAGGACTCGATTTCGTTTGAACAGCAGCAAACTTGGACAAGAAGGCGAAGATTGCTGATTTGGCTTTAATGAGGTTACCACCATTCCCCTGCAGTTGCAAATTAACTTCATTGAACTTCGTGATATCTGTGAACTGTGACAGCCAAGATACTGTATCTATGACACCCTTTGGCAGTCACCTTCTGTGTGCAGCAACAGGCGTACAAACTCTCT
>JGI24021J15306_10003074_pt1 | contig 18610 bp, 13 predicted proteins | sample Ectturendosymbi1_FD_15306 | JGI IMG/M metagenome (IMG submission 15306)
GTATGTTTATTACCAGAAAGTTTTGTTTCACTTATGGCAATGACATCTGGAAAGATAGATGAAATGTCTAACCAGTCGGTAATCTTATTTAAAATTTTAACTAGATATCTGGTATTAAAATGTACTAGGAATAGACCACTACATATCGTGCAACAAAAACAAACGTCGCAAAAAATCCGCAACTCTTGAAACACATCGTAAAGCAAACAAAAAAGACCAGTTGGGATAAATGATGAAGCACACGAAACCAGGAGCGTAACGAGGTTAGATGGCGCCCAGGGCAAGAAGCAAATTTGGCGTCTTAATGTTCGAACCTGAGGTCTTTCGGGAGCAAAGGTACTGTACTGAAAAAAAGTAGGCTACTTGTCACATTGTTAGGACATTTTGGCGTCCCCCGCAGTCAGTCGGCGCCCCCATAGTAATTCGGTGCCCGGGGAATTGTGCTCCCCTTTACCCCGCCTTACGCCCTTGCACGAAAAGAAAAACAAGGCTCAAGCATGGACAACCTTTCTGATCGAGCATCGCTCGATTTTTCTCCTTTGCCTTTTTCTCTTCGGCCAAGAGCGCTTTCTCCCGAACGAGCAGACGCTTCAGGTGAGCCACTTTCATCTGGAGATTTTCCAGCAGAGTTCTCTGCGCAGAAAAGGACGGATCGAAGCGCTCTTTGTCTCTGCCAGGCGCGCGGCTTCCACCGTTTCGCCAAAAGACGCCGTGCACTTTTAGCGCAGGAAGGAGAAGCGACGTCGCGACAAACGACCGCCCGCGCCTCTCGCACCCCAACTGTTTACAAATGCAGTGTTCGCACAAACAACCGTCGCCATCATCGAGGTGTCCACGACCAAGCAAGTGGCAACGTCACATACGCCATTGTGTCGTCATTTAAAGCCATTGTAGGTCAATGCTTAAAACAGGTGTCCCTTAACTTTCTCTGACCATGTACACCTTCAACATTTCGACAAACGAGCATGCATCTCTACAATTTTTTACGACACAAAGGCAGAGTAAAACAACAACAATCCACTGTAATTTTAATAGAACTTGTAGATTTTTAGAACTGTAAAGGTAGACTCCGTTTTTATGTCTCAAAGTTGCCATGCTGCGGATGTACAATAAATGTACCCCTTCAGACAGGCAAATGTGGGAACCCTTTTAAGGTTTTAAGGGAACCCCTTAAAACAAGAAATTCAGTTTTCTGCCTACTTTTGATGAAACTAGTTTGGAAATAGGCCGAATCTATCTGTATTGCGGTGGGTACAAGAATGGCGCCATTTCGCATCCGGGGACTTACGAATTTTTGAAAAAAATACGCTGAACATTTGTTGATTTAAAAATGATCATAACCTTGTTCAAAAAAGCAATTTACATCAAGACATGCGTATTTGTGCCACAATAAACGATTTGTGGCAGCTTTGATGGAGTGGATTTTTTCAGCGACAGTATTTCGTTTGACGCACTAAACCAGGAATGGGGAACCTGTGGCCCGCGTGAACATTTGAAATGGCCCGCATCAGAATTTTCGTTGTCCAATTAAGAGTACGAAATCGCGTCAAAAAGAAGGTCCATGATAAGCAGGTACTTCTTGGGCGATGTCCTCTCTTTTCCCACTGGCAACCCGGCGAGGCGTTGCCAGGCGCGAACCATGACCTTTTAGACGACAGCAAGCTTTTAGCGCTCAGCGTGGAAACGTCGGGAAAAACGTCGCGGCGAAACCCAATCGATGCTACTTGAGACAAAATCTTTAATCGACTCTTGCTCGTTGAGATCACGGTCGCATCTGCTCATCTGGCCAATTACCTGTACCCACCACTCGAAAATAATATGTCGGTGGCGCCTAGCACGACAACCGAAGCATGAATTAACAACCCAACTATAACTGCATGATGCACGTTGTCGCAAACCGGTATTTTCCCCGTTACGATACCTCACGGGTGGTAAAAAAAACAGCAAAAAGTCGAAGCAGTTTCTGTTGCAAGACAGAAGCTTCAATCGTGGCTTCGCGATCTTAACAGAGCCTCACCAGTTCTTTCGACGAGTCCCGTTTCTTCGCCAGGCTGGCGATGTTCTTGCGCACGTCTTCGATCGATTGCTTGCTTCGTGCACTCGACCTGGCGTGCTCCAGAATCCTGCCACGCGCGCGAGGAAGTTGTTCAGCGATTGGACGTTTTTCGGGCGGCAGTGACAAAACGACAGCACAAGATACACGGGTTACTGCAAGCGCGGCGGAAGCCTGGTTTTTCTTTCGCTTGGTGACACATTTCGGTCATTAGTCCCATAATCGTTTTAAAACTCGCCGTGACAGTATTCACGCGTCTATATCTTCAGACATTACAATGACTGAATCAACTTATTTTTTTCGGTCATTAAAAATAAATCGGCCTATGACCGAATAATCCCTAGATGAAAATGACGCTGGCAATGTGAGGCGTCCGAAACAAGTGCTGTTTTTTGTCCCAGTACGTTAAAACCAGTCGCGCGTACATTGCATAACATTGTGCGTCTGTCAATTTCAGAACAACGCATTTCAACAATCGCCACAACGTGGGTACCGAAGACGGGTACGCTTTCACGTAATACTTTCTCGGCAAGATCTTCCTGCAGTTTGCGTAGCAGAAGAATTTGAACTTGCATTTACTGTGTCTCGAATCCCTTAACTACGCGAGCCAGGCTTAAGAGATCTGGTTACACGCGAGAAATCTCTCAGGATGCAATTATTGCGCGTGCGCATCAGGATCTCTTAAACAATGCAAGCAAACCATCACTGTGCATTGTGCGAACGCGAACAGGCTTGATCTTGAACCTGATTCGATTCCAACTAAATCTACTGCGAGACGTTTTCGCGTTATATAGCGCAGCGCCACCACGAGGTGGAGCCCAAACACACACGTGACGGAAAAAAACTCCAGACTGCGTCACAGCAATTCGACTCACATCTCCACGGACGACACGCTGTACGATATGCGGAAGCCCGACGCGTCCACCAGTGAATCGACGATGGACAGGTTGTCGGCGACCGTGACCGCCGTCGGACTGGCGTAGAACAGGCCGCGCAATCCGACGATGACCGCGTTCGAGTGAAAGGCGACTTTTTCGCTGAAGAGCTTCGAAGAAAATCAAACTAATTGCAATGCGACCGATTCATCTTACTACAGTTGGCGGCAGGCCGAAGCCCGAACAATGCTTTTTGTCGGGACGGTGGCGGTGAACGCACTTGCCCAAGGAGCGCTACGGCGAGTCACTCAGTTGCCGTGGATCGAACACCCAACCTTCCACTTGGTAGGCGGACACTCTGCCACCGAGCTCATCGACACCCTACTTAATTACTAACCAGCCCCCTGCTGCCCCGGCGGACCTCCCCAGAGGAAAAGCGGCGAGTAAGTAAAACGGATGGAAAACAACGAATGAATAATATTAATTAAACTCAAAGGTAAGCAGGAATCTCGCAGCAAATTAACCACAGACCCACTGCGGAAAATAATAATTCGGTGCTGGGTTCAGGCAATTCTGTTGAGGTCACCCTTGCACGAATTGCTTTGTCTCATCTAGCTAGCATTGGGCGCAGTAGCGTAGCCAGCCCAAAAATTGGGGGTACCAAAATGTTTGATTTTAGGCGACCACTATTTCGTTTGAGATACCGCCTCTCAAAGCTCAGAATGACTATGTGTTCTAAAAATTGGGGGGCATAGCCCCGTAGGTCCCCCTGGCTACGCCTATGATTGGGCGCGCTGGAATTGCGTTCTTTTTTGCCCGAAATTCGATCTGAAACAAAACTGCACCGTTTGCACTCTCACGTCACAGTTTTTTCTGTGTGAGGTCACAAGCATTATTGTTTCAGTCGCACCGCAACCGCGTCTCACAGCGAATAGTGAAATAGCTGAGGGTTCTGAAAGCTGAACAGACGATTGATTCTCATGATAGGGGTTCGGGCAGGTTTTTTCCTTCACATGTTGTGAGGGTAGTAGGAAAAAATTAAAAACGACTGATGCCAAGGTTTCAGAAAGCGCACTGCAACTACTGTACGATTAGCCACGGAACACAGCTTTTGCTTGAGTGAGAACGGAAACTGCGCTTAATCTAAGTAACATCTTTTACGAAAACAACATTTGTTCTAAAATCTGCACACAGCACACCTATTTACTTAGGCTTCATTTTGCTATAACTGGACTTAGTCCTTAAATACAAACCATACAAAAGGTTACTTAAGTTCAAACAAACAAGAAACAAGAAAGAACCTTCGCATAAGGAAGCCGCAACTAACAACTACGCAAGAAATGGTACGAAGAAAATGCACCAACCAAGCAATCGCCCTCAAGCAAACACGTGCACATCCAATAACTGCACCACAACATTAACAGCATCTTTCATTGAGTGTGCACACATATATACACAATCTCCAGCACATGCCGTCTCGCCGTTTGTTGCCACATCAGTGTGGCGCGCAGCGTCTGACGAACCATGGCTACAGCCACATGACGTCGCAAATGTTGTTATGGAAGTCACTTCTAACACGCAATTTGTCAGTTACATAAAACTGTTAACATGTCAGCCACGTGCGTGCACCTTTTAAAACGACATTGCTTTGCAACATCAACTACTCGAGTGCTTCAACCTAAAACACCTGCCTGTTGAAAATTTTTTCCACTCGGAAGTGACGCGAACAAAATAATACCCCGGGAAAAGCTTCCTCGCAACCGTTTTTCGCGACCCGGTTGCGTGGTTTGAATATCTGATTTTACACAGACAATCATGATGACGTGGGCATGGTGCAGGGGGGGGTCAATTGTGGGCGGCGGCGGAAGGAAAGCGCTGAGCGAGGAAAGATGCGAACCGCGACGAATCTACGATATGCAGGTGTTCTAAGTTCGTCAGTCACGATGTTTTTGGAAAAGAATGGTAAGGCTTTTCGAGAGTCCGGTCTTACCACATCGCCAATGCACTGGAGATGGTGCAGCGCCATATTCCACTGCAGTGCTGGCAAGTACGCATCGCCTTGACTGATCCAGAGGCGAACGACGAATTCGGCTGAGGATGCAAAAATATTTTCTCGTTCAACATTTCGGACGATCCTACTGTAGATTTTACTTATACAGCCGAACAAAATAAAAGAATGCCCTGTTCGGGGAAAAAGGAAAGCTGTTGGGGAAACCCGAGAAAGTTTAAAATTATTTCCAATCAAAATTTCTCAAAAAAAAAACGACGGAAAAGCTGCAGTTATCTTTGTTGCATTTAACAGAAAGTGAGCGGAAGTTGCTACTCTTTTAAGAAATGTTGGTGGCATACCGTTTTCGCAGAACATCCGCTTAATTGCAATCCGTGCAGTCGTAGCAACTCTTAATATTACCCGCTCGAACTAAGCTGAATATTTGCAGCACCCACCCTCATTTAACTGTCTCAAACGTTCGCTATAGGGGTAAGTGTCGTTTCACCTTTTTCCACTCATCTTGTGATTTGCAAAAGTACGTTTTTTTGCCACCGAAATCTAACAAATTTTTTGTGTATTTTAAAACTCGTGTTTTTGCCGCCTACCTACAGATACAAACAAAATACAACGCCCTGCACAGCGCTCTGCACTTCAAAATGGAGAACATGGAAACAATGTGCGTCACAAACTCCACCACTTAGAGACTCCAACTGTCAGAGCGAAACGCGATCTATCAGCTTCAAAATGCAACACGGGAAACGGTTATAGATTGTGATAACATAGTGACTCTGCAACCGAAGCCTAGAGCCAACTCGTGGCAGTTACAGATCTTAACATCGCTCACAAGCTGTCAAAACAAATCATCTCACCTGGAAAAGCACTTGGTTCACAGTGCTTCTGGTGGTCGAGAGCAAATGAATTCCATGAGGGATTAGTGCTGAAAGGAACTTTTTCACTTGCAAAAATAACATCTGCGCAACACAGTGTGCTTGGCTCAGTGACACAAACGATTGACCGATGAGGCGCGCCGCCAATTCTGACGATGAACTCATTTTACCGGTGAACAGTGCACGTCGTGTGCGAACGCACAAGTTCCACGCAACCCTTGGGCACACGCAATCCGTGCGCTAAGCGAACACACGCGCATTACGCAAGAACACCCATAGGTAGTTCACAATTGGAAGTAAACAGAAACAATAAGTCTCACTGCTTCCTTGTAGTCTTATCTTTTGGCGAACTTCAATCAAAATGCGTATTTGACATCACAGACCTGTTACCCACCGGCGTGTTTTAATCGCCTTTCACTTCATTTTCGTTACGTGCATGCTGCCTACAAACCTGTTAAGGGCATTTTAAAATATATCAGTTTAAATTCAGGATAAAAAAGCTTGTAAGCTGATGATGCAGTTATTGAAGTTGAAAAACACCTCAGAAACGGATTTTATTTGATTCACAGTCAAGAATTCATATATACACATTCTAGTCCAGAATGTAATGAAGATTTTTAATGTCAAGGACTTCAAAATAACTTTTATCTGTTGCATAGTTGGCTGTACTGACCACTTCTCTAACTGTATTAATGGTGTTTTCTAAACTACCATTTCTCTTTTCTAAACCACCATTTCTCTAACTGTCAGCATGCTTTGATGGGCCTAAAAAATAAGTTATATGCAGTGTCTCCAGACCAATTGTACTGTGACACAGTAGTCTGTTGGGCAAAATGTGCAAAACCAACTTTAAAATTTGCGTGTCTAAGTTTGAACAGCTTGTTAGGGTTTCATGACAGTGTCCAAACTACTACAAGCTGTACTTGAGAGTGCAAGAAGCTAACTATTGAACAAAACTTGCAAAACACCAGTTTATACATCAGGGTTTTCACATGAGATATCACATATCACCATAACTACAATATACCTAAAAGCTTCATCTTGGACCCCAAAGCCACATTTCATAATATTTACTTTACCCTGATGTTTACAATCATGTCCCAGGGTTACCAAATACATTGTCTCGTATTTACAACTTTAGCACAAATATACTGAAAATTTTATTTCACTGTCAAACCAGCAAAATACTCTTGATTTTTTTTTTAAGTTAACATTTCAAGTGTGCACTTTTCATTCACTTTGCTGTTGCTCACTTCGAATTCATGTTAAGTTCTCAAGTAGAACACAACCTTATTCAACAAATTTAAGGAAATGTTCACCTTTTTTTAAATTGATCATGCTGTATTTTTGCTCGTAATGTCAGAGTTACTTGAAATGAACTGTACCTGATTGCAAAAAGTACCAGCTGTAAAAAAACACCCAAAGATTTTTCTCCACAGCACCATATTGCATGTTAAATCAAAATATTAAGATTGCATTTTTCTAAGCCAAGTTAGGGTGTTCCTGGAAGACTTCCAACTGCACCAAAAAGCTAGTTTCGTGGTTAAGTGCATCATATTTTTCTCAATGTGTTTTGAAACAATGCAAAATACACAAAACAAACATGTAGAATCAGAATATTTCTAATAAAACACAAACATGTATTACTATGTGGCTAACAACCATTAACCAAATGTTACATACTTGACATGGCATCTTGTGAAGATTGTTCAATGATGTTCCAGTGCAGGGTGAAGTACATCATTGGTTTCTGGTTGATAGCACCTCGCCCATTCTCATGCAGAGGCAATGAAATGGTCAGATTACGGATGCATAATGAAGAAACATTTTGAAGACAGCGCTAGAAACAGTTTGGTAAGGTGTCAGTTAAAATTTTTTCTGTGAACACCATACACTATATATATTTTTTTTTTACTGTGAACTCCATGCACTAATATTTTTTCTGTGAACAGCATGCAATACGTTGTGAATTTTGTTTAACCTGTTGGAGAATAATTGTCGAGGATGGCTTGAAAGACAGTCCACCATCTTCTTCAATATCCTGATGCATTGTTCACAAGATATGTTACACCTTGAAAGCCATGATCAAAAATCTCAAGAGGTCATATTTACAACTCGTAACACATCTGCAAAAAAGTACAAAAGCATAAATGCAGAACAGCAAATATAACCTTGCACCTTCAACTTGTAAATTATGATCTACTTTGCTATAACAATCCATAATGAAGTTTTGCATCATGATGTCTCAACCTCCATTCCTCCACTACAATTTATCAATCAAACTGAACCTTATGTTAACTGATATTCTAGAACAGGGGTGGGCAAATAGCTGCCCGCGGGCCAAATGTGGCCTGCCACAGCGTTTTTCATGGCCCACGGGAAGTATTTAGGAAATATGTTCAAATCTGAAATTACCTTCAACTTATCAAAGTAAATGTTAGTGTTGAGGCTAACTTAACCAAGACTTGCTTCTATTGCCATTAGAAGGTACAGCCCTCTGCTGAATGTGGCCTTCTCAAAGTGGCCCGAGAGCCAAATTAATTGCCCTGTTCTGGAGTCTAGACCAGCTATGTCCAACTCATGGACTGCGGACCAACATTTTGTGCTGCCCAATTTAGGCTTTTGCCGTAGTATAAATACAAAGTGACAAACTGTCCTTATTTTGATAATCTTAAAGTTCACAGTTTTGATGCAGTGGTCCTCAGTGCCACGTTGTCATGTCTGTACTGTGTACTGCGAAATTTCCACATGTCCACTGGCACTGACACCCTGGTGCAAGTTTTCTCATTTCCACCCTTGTTGTTTTATTGGCACTAAACTTGTCTAATGCCTATGACTTCTCCCTTACGAAGTGGTTAAAGGTGCCAAACCATCATTACCATTGCAGTCAGGATTCGAAAACTGAAATTTATGTCGCTAAAATCACAAGTCATTCAATGTGCGGCCATCATTGAGATGGTGACATAATTGGCCCAGTAAGGAATTTTGGTTGGACATATCTGTTCCATATACTACACACATGACAAAACAACTGTTTTGCTTTCAATAGTCCATACATACACTATCTTCAATCACAAACACTTGTTCCATATAGTAAAGCCTGGTTATGTAAAACCTGTATAATGTGATAGAGACTATGAAATGAGTGTTGTTACCTGCTTTTTTAAGCTTCACATTAAATGTGATCAGCCTTAAATGTGTAAATCTGGAGTTCTTTAAAATCCATAGGAAAATTGAAGAACTGGTCATTGACTTGCAAATATTACTTTTAGTTCACAGACCTGCACCCCAGCCACCCCATTATAAGTTTTTCAACCAGCATCTGCTAAGAACATACAGTTAGCAGGTGTTTCTGTGAGTTAAGTTGTTTTCATAGGTGCAAACATTAAATAGTTTCATGTAAATCAGGGGTGACAAAAATTTTCTATGGAAGGCCACATTGAAAACCCCACTGATACCAGGGGCCACACATGTTACCTTTGTCGACTTCAGTTACAATTTTTGTTTATAACCCCGAATTGTTTCATTTCATAGTGACACTGCAGTACACATATATGAAATAAAATCTCAATAATTCTAAATTACTTGATAAAGTTACCTAAACATAGACTCAAAAAATGTACAATCTATGTACATGTCGCTGCCCTACGAGCCACACAAATGCCCTAACAGGCTGCATGCAGCTCGCAGACCATAGTTTGCCCAAACCCGATGTATGCAAATAAAGGTTAAAGTGCTAGGACGCTTGAAAAAGCTGTTAACTTGGTTGTCGTGTAGAGCAGCCCATGACAGTTAGGCAATTTTCTTACCATGGTTCAGAATTGAAGGCAAAATTGTTAGTGATTTGTTCATGATAAGGTTACATTTTTTAAAGCCCTAGTTTCGATCTGCTGAATGATCAACTCAGTTGCACAGGATTGTTCAGTTGCAACCTGTTTTTTTTCAGTCATAGACTGAAACGTTTGTGACATGACTGAAAAAAATTGTCATTTTCATCAGAATGTTTGAAAATATAGGCTAAAAATCACTTTATGAGTTTTAATACAACTGTGAGACAAATGACCGAAATGTTTTAGTGACCAAAATATCTCAGCTAAAAATGACTGATATGTTTTAGTGAAAAAAAACAGGTTGCAACTGACATCTATTGTTGTTTTTCTCAGTTCCACTGAGCATGATAAAGGAAGTGTGAAACCAGTTAAAATGAAATACTGCTGAATTTTTCATTATCCTTTTCCATTTAACCCTTGTCTGGCCACATCATTTTACTACGATAACAGGTCGCATAGGTACAATTGTACCTTGTTTATTTTTGTTGAAAATGTTTAATGTAGATTTGCTTTCTGCATGATATCTGTTGAAATGAGCATTTGATTGCACTAATCCGATGAAGGTCACAGATTAATTAAAAAACACAGCAGGACACCTACCTCAAACCAATTGCAAAAAGACGTGCAAACTTTAACACCTTCATGAAATCAAAGAAAAAGGCTGACAGTGACGGTAGCAGAACAGAACGTTTTGACACCATCAATGTTAGCTCTATTTACTGGTTACATACTTGTTTAGTTTGAACCTTGTAAAGTTGTAGTTAATACCGTCACCGTCAGCCTTTTCCTTGGATGACTGGAACATGACATAAGTTGGCACCATCAGAAAAACAAAATGTTCCTCCCAAGCAACCCACCAAGGAAAGGCCTGTTTACTCAACCAAATTCGCCTAGCATCATGATGCAACAACAGTCTATTCATATATTCCAAAGAACAGTTCAGTAGTGCTTCTATCATCTATGCACATGACGGGAGAAATCGATGCAACAGAAACAGCCAGTTTTCAGAAATCTGAAAATTATTGGTATTTGAAAGAAAGGCATAGAAAAATGTCGGGGACAAAATGCAATGCTGCATCATTTCTCACTGGCAATACCCTGCAGTGAGAAAGTAGCTTGTTTCAATAAAAAAGTAAAACTACTAGTCAAAAATCATTTTGCTTTCAAGTGCTGTTTTCGTAATCATCAGATGAAGGTACAATTGTATCTATACGGCCTTTGGTGGGTGAAAAAAATCTGTCCCCCTCCCCCAGTAACAGGGAAAAAAAATTTTCTGCAATTTTGCATACATATTCTAACTAAAAATGTGGAGATGTCACGAACTTTGAGCTCCCTACGATTTCTAAGAAAAACTCTATCACACTTTAAAAATGCAAAAGTTACAATTGTACCAATGTAGCCTGATGAGGGTTAAGCAGACAATTGAGAGCATCTATTGCACAAATGATGGTTGAGAAATTAATCAAACAAAATTAAAATATACTGAAATACAAAAACATAGTGTTCAAATCAGTTATCCCATGTAAGAGTATCATACAGATCCATTGTCCTTGATGTCAATATTTATGTACAATTTATTCCTTTAAACAACAGTTTTGGAGGTTCACTTGATACAGGTGGCATCACTGTTAATTTTGAGCTAACTGTCACATCTTTCCTTTATATGTTGAGTTTTTGCTTTCTTCTCAATGTACATTCCACTGCCTTGCCATTTGATATTGGTAAATAGCATGTAAGGTGGTTAACACTTCGATACCAAGGCTATATTTTCCATAGTTATACTTGGTGCCAACCAAGTTGGCACTTTTATCTTCTGCATAAGCTCGCTATAGTTGTGCAGTTTGGGTGATTTTTGATGTAACAATTGGCTGTTTGTCGTGTTTTCTCCCTTGATAAGAAAAATAGGTGGTAAGAGTTGATAATGCATTCCAAAAAGTAGGTTGATTGTAACCATTGTTTATTGTCACAAAACAACTTCCGTTCGTATGGATGCTCAAATTGGCCATTTTCATCTACAAAAGCCACTTTAGCAGTTTCAGATAAGGGCCAAGTGGCTATTACATTTTTATCCATAACTTCCCTAGCAGAGAGCTAATTGAACAATCAAAAGATGCAGAATGTCTTGTACGTCTATTGGGAGCAGTGTGATGTCACAAGGAGATCCCACTGACGTTTTAAAACCCTGTGAAAAAAATCATGGGCTAATTCATCTTTCTTAAAAAATGAAATAAGACAAAAATCTGCTTACGCGACACTCTAATGCAGTTGGTTGTGATATTATGAATGAAATTCAGCCAAAAGACCATGAAAGCCACTTTAAAAGCTTTTCATGGTCCTTAGAGAGCTGGATCTCATAAAATTTAAAATTGTGATGTCATAAAATAATCTAGACAATACAACCATTGCAAACTTGAGTAATATAAAGCAAAAACATCAATTGCAATCAATCAACAACAAATTTATATACAACTCATCCATTCTTGCTTATTACATCTCTAAAAAACTGAAAAACTTTATTCATAAAAACACGCTTTGACTTAACCTGCTTACAACCTATTATCTCAACTGCACACTCGACCTCAAACAAAATAAAATGAATGATTTACATGGATATCAACGTATTTCACAATACACGTCCAACTTTGCCAAGTACCTGCCTGAAACACTAAATACTTTCTTGCAACAAAAATCTGCTGACAAGAACAAAACAGCAAAACCAATTGCTTATCACCAGGCCAAGAGCAAAAGGAGTGCTCCATAGACAGGTCGCATCAAGTCAAGATAAAAGAACAGAAAAGGGGTCTCCCAGATGCATACCATGTTCCTACAAGGCTGCATAGCAGCAAGGCACTCACCTGTTCCAGAATGTACTTACAAGACCAAAAGCATTAGCATGGCACTTTTAGCAAGAGACACAAAGTGTAGTACATTCTGAAATGTACATGCATGCTCTACAGAAATATTTATAGTACATTCCAGAACGTGCTTGGGTGCTAAAAGTTTCAAGAAGATTACCCTAGGGAAGTCTAATTGAAGAGGTGGGCAAAACGTTGACAAATAAATGAAATACAAATCATCATCACAGGAGAAAGACTTCATTGGCAAACCTAGTTTTTTCGGTAATTTTTTGCTCATGGACTGAATTTTTTTAAATGACCAAAAAAATTAAGTCAACCGTTCATGCTGTCTGAAAATATAGACTACTGAATGCATGAGCGCAAAAATGCAAAAAAAGCATGAACAACAAAAAGAACGGCATTTTCCAAAATACTTGTTCTATAGCACAAGTGAGCTGGGTGATTTTACCTTGGCCATGGCAGAAGTGCAACAACATAGCAGCTGCCTTTGATGTGTCTGCGGCTGATCACCTTGTAAACAGCAGAGTTTTGCTGGCATGACCATCTTGTAACAAGTGCTAAAGTGGTTTAAACATTTAAAACAGGCATGCATAACATTTGCAAGCAATAAACGGAACAAATCACAGCACATAGTTGTCTTGAAAATGCAAGAAATGATAATTTATACAGATTCAAGGTGTTCAAAACTATAGACATGCAATATATTGCGGCAAGTGGCTTAACACCAGAAGCCCAGTGCAATCATTTTTGACTGTTTTTGACCTTTAGCGTTTCATATTTTCATTAATGTTGCTATTTGCTTCATCATACTCCTCATCTTTTCCCGTTGGAAACAGAGTATTCACACATCTACCTAGAAACCCTGAGCGGTCAAAAATGACCTGCGTATGATCAGGAGATTATGTTTCTTCAAAAAGATGGTTAGGAGCTTTAGTAGAGTTTCTTTCATAACTATGAATGCAGTTACACAACAATGGAGTAACAATTGACTGACAACCAGGAACAAGACTGATATTTAGTAGTCTTATAGGTTTGTTTGTTAGCTGTGTCAAATAGTTGCCGATAGTTGGTTGTTGTAGTATCTCTTTTAGTAGCCTTATCACTATAAGGGTTATATTGTCATAAATGCCAGCTACTTCACCATGCTCTGAAGCTAGCAGATCTCAAGCAGAAAAAAAACAACAATTGTGGGCACTGTATTAAAAAACAACGATAGGGGCCAGATGCAAAGCTGGTAATGAAAGGAAAGTCATTGCATGCTCTGAAATTTTTTCTGCACATAGCCGGCAAAGCTAAGGGAAAAAGGTTGTGTGCATCTTGATCTCAATACACAAAAATGTAAAAATTACAAATACCACAAAGGTTCTTCCACAAATGGTAGAGTACTAAACTAATATGGTTAATGTGCGTAGATGCACTGGACCAGATGGCTAGATACCATACCAATAAAAGTGCACCCAGGCCAGGGTTTTTCTTAAGGTGTTGTTTATTGCCGAGTCACTCTCCAGCCTGTGAAATATTTTTTCATAGTAAAAACACACTCTAGTACAGAGTTTTTTTGAGGTGTTGTAGGGACCCGATTCAGGTCCCTAGAATTGAAAATCGTGTCCCTAGAATCAGAGAAAATCAGGTCCCTAGTTTCATAGAAATCAAGTCCCTACAGGTCCATACCAGGTAAGTAACATTTTCCTTTAAAAAAAAACCTGACCTAGATGGTTGCCAGATGCTGTGTTTTTCAGCATAATTGACTGTAGTGCATAAATGCTTACATCATTTACTGTCTAACAATGAAATTGAAATTGTCAAGGAGACAGTTTCTGCTTGAGCTTATGAAAGAGCTTTGCAAGTCAAAAGATGTAGTGGGTTGTCTAACATCCTACCCAGGTCAGTGGCCCAAGACATCCAGCACTGCATTGACTGCAAGCAGTGTTAAATCACACGGATGCTGGGAAAAGAAAAAACACCTATTTGCGCCATGCAAAAGTAAATCTAGCTTCTGCCAAAATTGCAAGAAGGTCTGTTGTGGAAAACACGCATTTGGCAAAGCAACTATTGCAACATACAAAAATTGTGTTGACTGAGTTCTAATAAAATGTTTTGATAATAATTTTCGTTTTGTGTGTAGACTAATTTTTCACCTAGCTGTTTTTTCACCTTACAAAAACATGCAAGTACGATTGACTGGCTTGTTTCAATAAAACATTCGAAGTAATTTGAAAGAAAACGTTCATAAACAGTTTTACAAATGAAAGGTCAAAAATGACTGCACTCGTCCTTGTAGGTAGAGAAATTTTTCATGGCTTCTAGTGTTAACCAGTGGCAAACATTCCAGTACCATTACATCAGTGCTTACTTATGGACACTTACCGCAGGTACTACAGGTATGGCAGATATTACATGCATTGCTTTTGTATGAGGTACTAAAGGCATGCTTGGAAAGTTTTGACTTACACAAGTTTTGACCAGAACATCAACCAGTTTCGGCGCTCGAGTTACACGCACGCAAAGCCACGTGCTATCCCGTTGTTTTGGCGTGAGATTACCCAAAACCAGCTGGATGTTAAAGTGTTAAGCCTGGTTCACACATTATGCAGCAGAAGCATCGCAGCACTTGCATCTCGAATGTTAGAGTATTCACACTTAAAGTGGCTGCCAAGGCACAAATCACTGGTTGCAATATGACAAACCTGTCCTTAGCAGAGCACTTGAAATACCCAATAAACAGTGAAATAGGCTTCTCCATCGTCTTCTGCATGTGTCATTTGCAAGTATTTAAATATTTTTTAAACACGATGACAAACACAGTTACAAACAAATAAAACCAGCATTTCAGCTGTTTGCAACAAATGTATAGGTGTAGGGACAGCTTGAATGCCCACAATGTTTCCAAGTTTGATTTACATTAAATACTACTGCTTAATCTAGCAGCAAATTCTTTAGAAAAGCACATGCAAAGAATCATAGAGGGTCAAACTCATTGAAGTGTTACATAAACGTTGCCTAGTAATCACAAAGTTTGGAATGCAGTAGGCCTCTCTTCATAAACATTTAAGACAGGAAGTTTAAAATTGAGAAGTGCTTTCTAAATGATTAAGCACTTACAGTAATTTAACACAAGGATTACTGGGATTCACAACTACCTAGAATTACCAAGAGCATCAATTGATGCACACTTTCTTTTATGAGTAAAAGACTAATCTGATGTATAATTCAGATGAAAAACTACAAATCGTATCATATTGGTGAAGAATTAAGCAAAACACAACAGACAAATGTTGAAAGACAAGCAAACCAGCATAAAACAACACGTTTTTAAGTGGGTTATGTTTGGTCTGACATTTACAACTCAGTTTTCTTGCAAATCATGTAAATGTCTGTTGTTCGATTTCTGCAATCTTTGCCAGAACAAGTTTTGCTCTTTTTAGGTATTGGAGCACACTCTGCAACAGTTGCATTGCTTTCAATTTGTAACCTTTTGTTTGGAGTACCCCTGTCAGTTCTTTGCTCACTCTCTGTATGAACATTCAGGGACTGACACTGGAATTGCAAATTCTAGTGCTTGTAAATAATCCAGCTATTTATGAGTGCCGTGTCTATTACATTATAAAAAATATAGACTGGCCCCAGCGCTTGCTTCTTGTTTTCACAGAGTAGCATCTTTGCATTTGTTCGAGAAGATCAACTCACACCTTAGGTTAGTTGCAAAAAAATACAGTTTCGGGTTTGTTTTTCAGGTTACTCTCTGATGGAATAGCGACATTAGAGTGCAATAAACTTACTGTAGTATATTTATGGATTTCGACTACTTGCACTAAGACTTAGTTATAGTAACTGTAGCAACAGCAGTATCTGCTAAGTTGAAAATGGTGGTGTCATGTAGGCTGCAAGTTTCTTTCAGATGGTTAGATATTTCACTGTGGTTTGATCGAATCTTACCAAGACTGCAACCTTGATTTTCCAGGTGCAAACAAAGATCTAAGGATTTGAAGTACTTGTCACTGGTTACGTTGTGGCCATTCTTGAACAAAGGCATCATGTTTCACCACTATGTCAGTTGGCATGCTCACATCACCATTCCTGCTCTCATCTTTTCCTACATAAGGGAAATTATTGAATAAATATTTACTTTTAACATCAATGGCCATCTACAATTTTCTCGCAAATTTATCCAGTTTGTTGGCCATGCATTATAAATACCTGCACCCTGCTTTAGACAAGAGGAGCTAGTCATCAACAGTAATATTAGCATTAGACCTGAATACCTTCTAAATAATTTCAATGAAAGGGTTCCACTGTGATGAAACTAAACAAAATTTATCCTTTTATAGATTCTGTCTTCTTCCAGACTTCAAGTCGAACTTTATGCATTTCATAATCTCAATAAATCTGTTACAACGCATACTTTTTCTAAACAGGGTACAACCTATTCGACAAATTGAGGATGGGTAATATCGGCCACCAATGACTCTTAGGGCAATCATAAGACCAAGAAACTTCTCTAACTTATCTAAAGGTATCTTCCCGTAAGGATCACCCGAAACTCACTGAGCTTCAGCAATACAGTAGTACACTTTTGGATGTTTCTCCGCATAGGCTCGTTGAAAAAAAATCAGAACTATTAGAGAGGACTATTATATATGATGTGACAGGTAGCATACACAGTAGGACCTGGTCAAATTCTTACAATATTTTGTTACTGCAAGCACCCACTAACAGCTTCACTTGGTGCTAAAGCCTGTTAGCATAATCCATCTTTACTCCAAAATATCTGAACATCATTTTCTTCCTCAGCTTCAGTGTTCACGTCACTTGGAAAAACAGCAGCTCCAGAATCTAATGTGTAGTCATTATCTGAATCCTCTTCTGACAAAGCTGCTTGTACTACCTCATTTTCTATATCATGTATATCAATATCATCATCAGACTGACCTCAGTCCGAACAATCTTACAAAATGTCTCACGGCAATCCTAAAGCTTGAGTTGCAGTAAGTCAATACTCCACATTTTTTCCTTGAAATGCAAAACAGTACAAGCTATCAAGCCATTATCTCAGTGAATGTAACAGTAGAAAGAGCAAATCAAAGGTATTTGCCTAGGCCTGGTATCAACCATAAAACTGTCATATTTTTGGTTACATCATAGCTCAAAAGTCACTTGCTCTGTGTATCAACACCCATAAATGCATACACAAGCAGGCTACATGAATACTAATTAAGACTCTAATGGCGTTGCAATCAACAGCTAAGCTGCAAGTCCTGATGCATCATCTAATATGTGTTACAGATAGAGATCGACTGATATGGCTTTTTTGAGGCTGATACCGATATATCGGCCATTCATGGGCTGATATATCGGCCGATACCGATATTTCCAAAATTTTGAATTCTTGTTTTCTGCTTCATTATCAAAAATATGGTGTATTTTATGCCGTACCATTGCTTCAAAAACTTAAAAAGCAGGATTTATTAGCTGAAATTTTTAAAATTGCAGCAATTTCAATATTTGATGAACTTGTTAGCATAGTATACACTGTTTGCAATGAATAAACACAGTGCCATGAATAAAAAAATGTTAAAATATCAAAACAATAAGCAAAGAGTACTGAATGTAAGAAGAACGGCCTACGGTGCTTAAACCAAAAAATGCAAAATCAGTGCTTAAAAGTTTAACACTTTGAGAGCCGGCGTACGATATATTCGCACAGTCTAGTAGATTGCATTCGAAAAAAAATTTTTGGTTGGGGTGTGTGGATTTTGACTGACTGACTTGTGACTGACGTCATAAGTGAAGTACTTTTGGGGTTATTTTGGCTCATGTTGCCTAGCCTAGGGCCCAACCGCTAGGCCAAAGTGTTTCGTTGAAGTTTTGATTGGAATCTAGGCTAGAGTCCGACTCTTTTGAGCCTTTGATCGACTTTCTAATGTTTCTGGTTCAAAAGTTATGATCTAAAATAAACAAATTAATTAATTGTGTAATTAGTCAAATATTTTTACTAACTTAAATCATCACTTTAAACCAAAACCCCAGAAGGTCATCCAAAGTATCAAAAGACTCGGATTGTAGCCTAGTTTCCAGTAAAAACTTCAGCGAAATACTACCACCTAATGGTTGGCGCCC
>JGI24021J15306_10003077_pt1 | contig 18598 bp, 18 predicted proteins | sample Ectturendosymbi1_FD_15306 | JGI IMG/M metagenome (IMG submission 15306)
CTTTTTTTTTTTTGTTAATTCATGGCGACATGTACTCAGAGCAGTGATCCTTTAGTATTAGAGATCGACCGATATGGCTGTTTTGCGGCCGATGCCGATATATAAGCCAATTATGGACCGATAACCGATATTTCCAAAATTTTTAAATCTTGTTTTCTGCTTCATTATCAAAAATATAACGTATTCTATACCTTATCTTATTTTGAAAAACTTCAAAAATCAGGATTTATGAGCTAAAATATTTCAAATTGCAACAATCTCAATATTTTGCTATGGTTTTTAATTTGATTAATGATGAAGGATGATGCTTTTGTTTCGGCTGCCACGGCCGACGCGTGCTCCATGGTTCATCTTGTCTGCTTGTTTATGAAAACGCACCTGCTAGCGTTACTGCAAGATAACTGTCTTGACTTGGTTCATTGTGCTTTCTTGCGCAAGTTGTCTGGATGCATGAGGAATATAACAGGGTTTGTCAACACCTACTGAGGCCAATAATATCGGCCACTTTGGCCAATACCAATATATCGGTAAAACCGCGGTCTCTCTCTATTTAGTATCATTGAAGCTTTCTTAAAGGTAACCCAATCGTGCACATGCTTTTCATAGGCACAAGTTCTTTTTTATCAGCGTGCATGGAGGTCACTGTCCGCGTGTTGCAACGTTATGTTGGCAATCGGACATTTGCTTATTTATTCGGTGCATTGCGTGCGTTATTGTAACAAAGCGTATTTTAACTTTATGTTTGCAGATGATGGAATTTTATGAACGTGTGAGTGGAGCTCGCATGCACGCTGCATATGTCCGACCTGGTGGGGTCAGCCAAGATCTTCCTTTGGGCTTAATGGACGACATTTACGACTGGGCCATCCGTTTTTCTGCTCGTCTGGATGAAATGGAAGAGGTAGTTTTGCGTGTCAGTTAAAACGTGTGGAAATCAAAATACACGAATGACAGAAAAGTGAACACGATTCTGCCACTCGTTTCTTTCGCGGGGTGTCTCCTCAATTGTAATGTTTTTCCTGTAGGCTTCACGACCTGTTGTGCGATCCTTGGCATACTGATTGGTTGTCTTGATTTTGAGACAACCACGTCGTTTTTTTGTTGAGTTACATTCTATCACCTGCTTCCAAGTGCTGCTTCGTTGCAGGTGCTGACGGAGAATAGGATTTGGAGACAAAGAACCGTCGACATCGGCGTCATAACCGCACAGCAAGCTCTGGAATGGGGCTGCAGGTAAGCTCTGCAAGATTGCTGATCGCTTCGTAGAAAACCTGCACCCGTAACCGCCCCCCTGACAATGTTCACGACAGCGGGGTGATCTTGCGAGGGTCCGGAATCAAATGGGATCTCAGGAAGACGCAGCCGTACGACGCTTACGACCAGGTCGAGTTCGACGTCCCGATCGGATCTCGCGGCGACACTTACGATAGGTGAGTGGCGGGCGCTTTGATTCTCGCTTCTCTTCCGCCGCCTGTTAGAAGTTCAGTTTCTCATGTCCGAGCGTCACTTTTTTTAGCTTGGGTTTCGCGAAAAAAACAAGTATGAAACGTTCCCCTCAGCTTTGTAAGAGTCTATTGCATTTTTCCGCTCGTACTTTTTCAAAGGTATTTGTGCCGCGTCGAAGAAATGCGTCAGTCGCTCCGTATCATCCACCAGTGCCTGAACAAGATACCTCCCGGTGAGATAAAGATCGACGACAATAAACTGACGCCCCCCTCACGCTCTCAGATGAAAGTGAGTCAATGTGAAAAGCTCTTCAAATTTAACTGGAAACGAGGATATTTTGAAAACCTATTTTACTGCTGTTTTGAAAATGATGAATAGTCTTTGCCGCTGATAGTAATTTCACGAAATACTTGTGTAAATTTTCACGATTAATCGGTAATTTCCCACGATTGCTTGGCATAAACCTCTGAGAGTAAACGAAAGAAGCAAACTAAGTTTTTCTGTGACGTTGCGCTCAGCTTGGGACGGTGCTGCATCTGTGATTGTCGGCAATTGCTGTTTTCGGTGGAAAGTAACGAGAGAACCTACCACCTCAGTTGAGCTCGCGATGTGCACAACGTAGTTCAATTTCGGTTCCCATCGCTTTGTTCTGTTGTTCTCATTCAAGCTGCTTTGTAGCAGACGATCTTCGTGTCCTCCGTAGTTTGTTGTTATTCAACGAATTGGAACTTGTTCGCACGGTTAAACGTCATCAACATCGTCACAGTTAGTTTTGGCGGAGGCCATCGATAAAGAACTGAATGTCGAAAGCAGCGCTTTGCTGTATTCAAGAGTATTGAGATCCTATGCTTGGATCCCATGCAGTGGATAAACAAGACACGTTTTTTGTAATCGCCCCTGGGCTTCTGTGGCTGAAGCGTTTGCTGCATCTTCTTTCTAAATTTGTAGGACTCTATGGAAGCGGTCATTCACCATTTCAAACTGTTCACTGAAGGATACCAAGTACCTGCCGGTGCCACGTATACTGCTGTGGAGGCTCCCAAGGTGAGAGCTTGGATTGCTGAGATTTGCATCGAGTGACTCTCCGTTTAAACGAAATCAAAAATGCGAACGAAAATCTTTCCTGTATGTGGAAGTTTATTGCAGGACATCAGAATACTGCCTATATAATGCTTGTTCGTTGTTCTGGTGCTTGTTTTAGGTAAAATTGTTAGGAAAACTGGATTGAATCAGAACGTTGAAGAGCAGATCTCTATTGAAGCTTGTGTAAATTTACGAATTTGCGGTTGCAACATTAAATGACTGTTGTGCATTTTTTGTTTTGTGATCTGCATCGCGCATGGCTCCCACTTATCATCGTCTTTCACTTAGGTCCTATGCTAAGATCTACTGTGCATTACCACATTTTCTTGAACGTACTGCTGCAATGTTGCTGCACGTTTTCGCGCGCTAGATAATTTTTTTTTTTTGGCAATCGAAACAGACTCATTTTTCCGCGATCCAAGTTGTTTTCTAATCGCCATATTTTCAAATCCTCGCATTTAACCTTTTTTGCTAATTTATTGCAACAGGGAGAGTTCGGCGTCTACCTTGTTTCAGATGGAACCAGCAAACCCTACAGATGCAAAATCAAAGCGCCCGGATTCGCCCACTTGGTAGGTTGCACGTAACTGTCTCCAATCTTTTCTGTCAAGTGTTTCAATTGCAATAGCTAAGCTAAGCAAGTGGACATTCTGCGTTCGAACCTGTGTTGTGGCCACGACGAGTTTCCCGCCGCAGGTCACATCATACTTAGTCTCACTTATTTCACCAGGCCACCTTGGAACACGTCGCTCCCGGACTTCAGCTTCCCGACGTCGTCGCATTAATCGGTAGGTTTCATAATGGCTCTCGCTGTTAATGCGGTGAATTTCAACAACAACGAGCGAGATTATGTTTTCGGACTTGACGTGTTCACACTGAGCGCTTCGATCAGGAAGTGCTGTTGTAGCTTGCTGGCTGGTAGTTATAAGTTGAATGAGGGTGTAGACGGTGTGCAAGTTCTTTCTGTGGCTAATAGTCACTGCCCTTACTTCATGAGGCGAGATTGACTGACAAGAGCTTCGAAAACACCAAAATGCTTTTGGAAAACGCTACAAGAGAAATGTGCCTGTTCTGGATAAATTTCAGGTCAACCCAAACATTGTTCAGTTTACCCGAATCCACATCTTTTTATCTATCATTAGTATTTTGGTTGTTAATATGTCGGATTTTTTCAGAAAATCTTCTTTTGGTGAAGAAAAACAGGTGAAATGAAGATATTATTTCAACAAATAAAAGCTTTAAAAAGGAAATATGCGTATTGTCGTTCATGGGAAAATGTAAAACGTTTATACTTTAAAAGGTTTCTGACTCATCTAAAAGAAACAAATTGATTAATGGTCAATATCTACATTCGGTTGTGAGAAACCTGGAGCGATTCTGAACCATCTAGCTTTGTTATGGTTACTTTACTCAAAAGTTAAAGGAATGTGCTGCTCTGTTAGCCATGACGAAAATAGTTGCCACCTTTTCAACCTGTTAGAGCGACCGTGTGCTGCTTTCTTGTCAATTCCGGTCGGATATACCTCAGAAACACTCACAAGTATGGCGTTAAAAACTGCTATCACGTTCCGAAGATGCATTCAGATTTAGAGTAGCAACGAAAATGCCCGCCCGAATTTAGATGCTTTTGTCCTGTCACATGATGTGCTTTGATTGCTTACATTACCGCCTTCTTTGAAACATCCACTAATGCCTACTGCGTCGCCGCGATCATATACAGTACAGAAATTTCGTGCTTTCTTTTTTCAGGAACTTTGGATGTCGTGTTTGGGGAAGTGGACAGATAAACCGTCGAACGATTCATGGGTGTCGGAAAGCGGGGTGATGGCCCCCTTTGGATTTTGAATTTTGATATTTCGCTAGTCACTTTTCAGTAGAAAAGTGTTTTTCTCTTAGTTTTGGAGTTGGTGAACTGAGATTTCACCACTGTTGCCCCTCCCTGGAAAAAAACTTTTGGCCACCCCCCCCTGAAAAAATCCTTCCGTCGTCCATGGAATGGTGTGCGTCATAGTTCTTTATTTTCTTTTTTATTTGCATTCGCTTGAAATTGTTTCATGTCGTCGGTCGTTTGCTGGTCCTCGACTGCGCTGACGTCAAACAACTTTGCGCAACCAACAAGGCTTCGACGACTTAAGCGCGATATTCAAAAGAAGAAACTTAATAAACCAACGCGCGTTCCCGTCCTGGTCGTGTGCTTGGTCTGAGCTGCAAAAGCGCGATGTTGACTCTCACTGGTCAAGCTGCGCGATTGCATGTGACTCCTTCCTGAGTCAGTCAAGACAGTTTCCAAAATCATGTGGTTTACGCAAACTTGACGTTTATAATGGTGGTTTGAGCCTAAATCCTGCCGTTAAGGAAATTTGTTGAGAAAGCTGCCTGTCATTCCATTGCAATACACCATAAAGACGTAGTAGTTGGAGCTACCAATTTTAAGGATCTTTTAGAGTATGGTGAAACTGTAGTAGACTAAATGTCCACGTTACTGTAAGGCTGGCAAGAGAAAATCGGGGAACTACGAGTGTGGTGAAAACAGTGAGGTTGTGTGCAAGCAATGGGTTCCCTCTACGAGGTGGGTACCGGCAGTTTCATTGACTTCTTAACTTCAGGTTTGATGCAGGTGTTCAAGCTTCAGCAGAACACTTAAACAAGAATGCGAAAAATGTCAAATACGTAAGCTGGCATATTCAGAGCGAAATTTTGGCTACGGCTTCTGTGGATATAATCAACGATGTCATTCGCGAAGTCAATTGCTCGTGTTTCTCAGTCGTTGCTGACGAATGTACCGATATATTGGGCAAAGTTCAACTTCCTATGTTTTGAGATACCTTGAAGGAAGCTAGTCCGTGAAAATCTTATTTTCTTAGAACTTTCATTGCAGACAACGACTTATGCCGTTAAAAGTTCTTAGCGCTGACTTGGCAAACATGGCAGTACGATGGAGCATCAACTAAGGCTGGACATGTCAGTGGTATTCAGAAAAGACAAATCTTTTCAATCAGTCACGTTTATTCATGCTGCCCACTAGTTTAGTCTGACACAGAGTCCGGTGTTCGTCGTTCGTAACACCAGCGATATCGTGCGTCAAACAGGTAATTTTTTACGAAAGCCCAAAGCGGCGATCTATGTTCGAGAGTGATCTATCAGTGGTCTCCCCACGCAACTGGTCTGCGAAATAACTGTTAAAATTTCAATTTCGGCGTATTCGTGGATCTTTGGATAATAACTGAAGATCGGACGTCGGCAATCACGCCTCCGCGTATTCGCGAAGATGAATGGATTCAATGAATAAACAGTCAATTCGGCTTTGCCTGACACTATCAAATGTTACCCGGATGTTCGCTCTTTACTCGAAATAATCCTGGTCCTTTGTGCAACTACGGTGAGGGCTGGAGACCGAATGTTCTTTTTTTGGCATCGCTCAATGATGAACTCTGATCGTTTGTCAACCATTGCGGTGTCAAACATAATGAGTGAATAACTGAAGAATTTACTGAGCGTGTAATGACCTCGATGGAAGCGATAAAATACCGCATAAAGGAAGAAGGGAAGGTTCTTCGAATTTTTGTCATCGCGTTTTTATTTATTTATTTGTTTATTTATTGGCCGTGGGTTAGTGATTTTGAGTTGGCACAAGTGCTGCGCTATCAAAGCTTTGCATGGGTAAGAACAGTGGTTCCCAATCAGGCGCGTTGCCAGAAAGGGGCAATGTCCGCCCCAAGTCCAAAAAGTTGAACCAAGCATTTTCAGGTTAATCTTTAGATTTTTAAGACAAAGAAATACTTCAGTGCCAATATACGAAACTGTTCATAGGAACCTATCCTATACTTGAGACTTATACGAACCTGATCAAAGAAGTATGGTGTACCATTTGCGGATGATTAATCAAACGTTGCATATAGTGTGTTGGGTAAGGGCGTACGCATGGGGGTTGGGGCTAAAACCCCTTCTTGAGCTTGATATTTTACAAAAACTTCATTACCTGCGCGAAGGAGATTTAATTTTTTCGCATACTTTTGACTTGTTAATTTGTCGTCTTAATGCAAATACCACGGAATTGATTTACATGGAAATTTCAAGGAACATTGTAAATGGACCAGAAAGTAATAAGTAGGTTTCGGTAGGAATCTGGGTTATCGTCTGCGGACAGAAACTATATCACCACTTTTTGCAGACCCTACGTCCACCACGCATGTTTAAGATTGTGTTCCGTGATCGTTCACTTTATCCGAAACAATTGTCTTTATTTTTGTCTGCTAAGGCTGATCAGCGCAAGCGCTGACCGCAATGGCTACATTACCAATTTCTGTAGCATGATAGAACTGTTCCACGAGCTCAAAAACAGCTTTTTTTAACATAGAAGCATTCAGGAATTTGATAATGTCTCAGCAGGAAAAAAGAAAACTAAAAGTTTGCTGGACTTCTATACATAACAAAAAATTGGAAGTTTTCTTGCGTACTTTATGCGAATTCTCAATTCTTGTGTAGTTTAGAAAGATTCGATTCGATCTTGCAAACCGGGATGTGCGCCAGCCAGTCGAGCCGCACACTTTCTATGCTCTACTGCTCGTATTCGACACATCAGCGCAGCCTCATTTTGCAGTTGTGAATTGTTCTGACGCACTGATGAGTGTGCTATACTCCCCTGTTTCAACGCGCAGCCTGCTATTTTTGCAGTTATGAACTACTGTCGCAAAGTTGATTTTATTTTCCTCCAATATCCTAGCTTGAAACACTGATATTTTATATTCAGTGTAATGACACATAAAATAAGGGGAGTGCATGTAGAAGAATATGCCCCGCCTTGAATGAATGTCGTAGTTGGTTTTTGTACAGTTTTACAACTAATTCCGTGAATGTGGCGGTGATATACATTTTATATGTCTTGAAGCTCAAAATTTGGCTAAGAAGCGATTCCAGGTCCAGATGTACAAAAATGCCAAATAACTTCAAAACAGGCCCGTGGCTGTTGGTTTTGAACTACCCGGATGATCAATTGCAAAAAATACAATGCTGCCATGGAACTAAGCCTAAAATTAACAATACCTATAAATGTTTGAAACAATAAAACACAGGTTATGAAAATGCAAACATGCACCGCGCCATAATTTTTTATTACATTGTATCTGGCGCACAAGCGTCTGATATGTTAGATATGTCAAATTTCCGCAAAATATCTATCATAAAATGCAGTCACACATAACACAATAACACACAAAAACAATTAGGCTTTTCGGGGTCAGACTGACTAAACACGCCAAAACGTTAATCAAAATATGCCCACTGACTTCAATAATGTAATTCAATGGCCCAACAGGCTGAAAAAATCTAGACCAGTGCTCTTCAACAGGGGTTCCGCAAAACATGTCGTGGGGTTCCGTGAGGATTCCTCGTTTTTTAGGGGAAATTATTTTTTGCTTCAGTATGTTGATGCGTCATTCTGAAAGTTTTAGATCACCGTGCTGCATTCAGACTCCAAGTAGGACACTTAGTTATACAGGAGGTTGAGTGCAGATAGCGGAACAAGAAATGCTGATGGTTGTTGCGTCACTTGTTCACTGTTGTGCAATTAAGAAAAACATTATTGTTGCATCACAGTTATACGATGTCGCCATGTACAGTTCACACTAGACTGAGCAGCCGGCCCTACAAAGTAGACTCAGCCTGAGTCTAGTAGAGAGCAGACAGAATCACAGACTAGAGCTGCTGTTGAACCTTCGTTGGAATAAAGTAAAAACAGTGTGAAACCCAGCTTTGTACTATTTAGTCAAGCCAGATGAAACAAAATAGCACATTTTATGATGTGAAACGAAATAATAACAACAGCAAAGGTGTGGACGGTAACGAACAGTAGTTCAAATGTAAAAGAAGCACCTAAACCGAACCGGACCTAATGTAACTCAATTGCCAAAGTTGGAAAATGGGACGACACATACAGGGTGTTTCACAATTGTTGAAACGAAGCGGCAGCTTCTAAAACCTTTGCACGATAGTCGAGTTGCAACACTATGTTTTAGTAAGCTTTTGAAGTATATAGCAGCGGAACATAAGCTCCTAACCAGATTGTTCGTGCTTTGCCTGTGTACGGTTCGCATTTTAGCAAGACTGCGGCATGTTGTCACCATCGCAAGGAAGCAGGTACTGCTCATCGTAAGCCATGATAAAAATAAGTTGCGCCAAGCTCTTCTGGCATATGACTGACATGGTAGCGTCTTTTTCATTGCATTGTTTTCCGCGATTAAGCTTGTCCCTGCAGATGCAAGAGTTCGAGCTGTTGGAGCTCTTTCCAGCGTCAAACGATGGCTTCTGAGGATTGGGAGTGCATCGAATCGTGCGTCCCGCGTAGTCGAAGTCCTGAAATGCAAATTGCTTAGCCCAACAGGGCAGAGTTCTGGTTCTACATCTACAAGAACACATTGCGCGCTTTACCTTTGGTGGCGCTAAAGATCGATTCATTGCGTCGACAGCATCCTTCCAATGAAGAGAATATTGGCAATGGGTACCCGATCTGCATGCCACACATTGACAACGAGGCTGATCATTGTTCCATACACCGTTACTTAGACAGGAACGGTACGATGCCCCCTGTAAACGATTCGTCTGCAAAGTTCTGAGATTTTAAGTGTTTCTTTTCTTGTAAAGCATGACTAAAACAACTGCTTTTGAGGATTTCATTTTTTATATTTTTATAAGGTTAAAGCAATGGTCCATTGTAATCCGTGATTAATCATCACATATCTTTTTTTGTCAACGATGGCAAAATCTTGGAACTCCTCGAAAAGTTGCTTGCACTTTTCTTGACAAAATATATTCCACAAAAAACGTAAATGTGTCCGTTTTTTACTACGCTGACATATACGAAATATGCAAATGTTTGAAGTCATGTCACCTAAAAAAATAGTGACTTTGACAATGCGATTTCAAACAACAACCTTTCTTCAACAGCTCTTCCGAGCATTTTGATGGTTTGTCGTACTCTATTTGCTCGTGATTGATTTTAATGTCATTCGCATTTTATTTTACAACCAGTTAAGACCTTTTCAAGATATTTTCATGTGTTGCAAACATTTTCGAAAAATCTGTTTACCACACGTGTGAAGTTCCCATCGCAAGTAAAATCGCAAACTGACGTCGTGAATCGACCTTGTGTGCAGGTGTAGTGTCCGTTTAGAGGAGCGGTTAGCTGTGGGCAAACTGCAACAGAAAAATAACGTTGAATACGGAAAATAAACAATGCAGTGGAAAATAAATGGAAAAACCAAATGTCTTTCTCAGCGCCACACACGTGGGCAGTAGGCTGACCGAAACCATTTCCGAAGCAGGCACACGTCACACCGTATTTTTTCAGGCAAGTTCAGTCGTAACCCGCGAGGGAAGCGCACTGAGCTCTGCAAGATCTCGTTCGGCGAAGTTTCTAAATTCTTCGGATGCCGGTCGGCCCACAGCGGACCCGCAACCTTTGCTTTCATAAAATGCAATTTTACAAACCAGTGCGCAAGAGGTATTACAACGGGAGTCGGCAAGCTCCGGCACGCTTGCCACACTTGGCACGCCAAGTCATTTCCAATGGCACGCAGAAGCTCCGAGTTTTACATATCAGTTTTGTCATGTTTCACGCAGAAAAATGTATTGACCTTGACTTGTGTACGGATGTAGTTGGCACATTGAATGAGTTGGAACCTCAAATCGGCACGCATTCACCAAAAGGTTGCCCACCCCTGTTTTACATCATAAAGCGCCTTTTCCATCCGACCACCTCATGCGTCCCCTGGCATCGCAAGGACAGCCGAGAATTGAGATTGCGCTTTGCATGCGAGACTGGAAAATTGACCGAATTACAGGATATTGAAAAGAGTGCGCCGTTAACTAAGTTTAGTTTTTGAAACACGCACATAGCTGAACGTCTGAAAGCACGATAGCATCAAGTCAACATTATCTCATTGTAATTAGCATAGAAAAACTTTATCGTTTGCACAGGGTATTTTACCAGAATTGCTTTCTTATTCCAAACTTAGTCGGAGTTGTAGATCTGTCATACTAGACCTAAGTAAAATGTCCTAACTGTGTCAGTTTCTTGTCGACCGCCCCACACAAAATCCAGTTACAATTTCTAAAATATTATTAATGAGAAAGTTATGAAGAAGCTTTGAGAATGTAAATAGAAGGACAGAAGAAGGGAAAAAACAGAAGACGAACCTTTCCGCGTGCTCTCATTTCTAGAAAATCAACGCCTCAAAACCTTGTCAGAAATTTTACAGATTAATATAAAAAGCACAAGTAAAAAGTACCATACCTTTCCAACAATGGATATTGGTATTGTTCCATTTTCCACTTTCCATACATTTCACATCGGCCACTCCCTTCACATCATAGCCATCACTGCAAGTCAGTGTGCAAACTGTACCATTGCCGAGTTGCGCGTTGGAATCCGCTTTGCGGAGCGACGGTTCCGAGCACTTGTATAGACCATGCTCCGTTGGGCGGGGCGGATCACAAAGCTGAACTGAACACGGGTAAGGAAATTGTGAAAAAGGTTTTCTAGCTACACGTAAAGTTCCGCCCGACATAACGTGGTGGAATTGTGAAAATTTTTTCTAACAGAACGTAAATTACATGCAGATTTGGTCTTGCAGGAGCGTGTTGCATAAATTGACCCAAATGCAAGATATCGCTAACAAGCCACTTAATCTTTGCTTTACAACTGTCCAGCAGATAACGAATATGGCTTTATGGCTTTAGAACCATTCACCTGGCGTTGTGAGCACACTTCTCGCGTTTAGCTGCCGTGTGTACACCTCATAAATGACCCACTGAAGATGCTTTGTCGTTAAATAAGCGAAATATATTTATTTAAATAATTATCGGAAAGCAAGTCAACTGGTTGCAGAGTCGCTCGCGCTAGACAGGAGTAAACTTATTTTACAGGCAGATAATACAAATAACATCATTTTAAAGCAATTTAAAATGCAGTTCGCTTGTTTTACAGGCTTTCATCTTTTACTTTGTACCTCACAAAAATGCTTGAGCGTTTGTCAAAAGCAGATTTCCAGCACATATGAAACTATTTTAGAATTGTCAAAGAACGGTTTGCCGCGATATCTATTCAAATTGTTCTTGACGTTTAACTTCACCGGCAGAACAACGCTGACGAAGTCATAAATACATCGTTTCGTAAACAGCACTTTCTTACCTGAGGTATGACTTTTGCGATTTACAACTTAAAGTGACCGTGTCGGGTGACCATAGCAGTGCGTTAGTTACACAACAAATATTGAAAATGACTCGTCACGTACGGCAAGCTTAGCAAACACACAGCCAGTTGCTGCACGACCAAGCGTGACAGGAAAAATTCGTACGAACCTTTTTCGCAATATGGTTCCGGTATCGACCATGCCATCTGTGAGATATCCCCGCCTACTGCAAAGCACGTTGCTGAGGCAGTGTCTCTTATTTCAAATTTTTTCGATTGGACAGCTTCGAGCGTGCTTGGGATTCGAATGCGGAAGCCAGTAGGACAGGTAAACTTACACACTGACATTTCATAGTTGCCGTTCGTGCAAGAGATGCTACCTCCCCCAGCGGGTTGGGGAAGCGATGGACATACACCCACTGCACAAAATATTAAAAAACAACTTCATTGCAATGCTCTCCTCCAGGGTAGGTGACTGATCTCAAGAAAATGTTCATTAATAAACCCGTTTTCAGTGTTCTATTTAAAACTAGTGTTTCGGTCAACATCGGCAAAATTGGTTTGAAATCAAACCAGCTTTAAGCCTACTTCGAACTTGCATTACGTCCACAGTACTTACATCACAGTGAGGTAAATTCAGCTGAATGGAGACGGTTACTCAAGTCTTAACCGCCATCTCCGGCGCCAAGAGTTCTTTCCTCAGATACGTAACTCGCCCCAGGTTATAGCCTTGCGATAAAATCAATGTTCTACACTCGGCATGTGCACGTGTTTACTTGTTAAGAAAAAAACAGCATCAAACGTCCAATGACACAATGTTGTAATCGCATGAAGCTGCCGCAGGAACGAATTCTCACATTTTGAACAAGTAGGGGTTGGAGCAGACCAAGCACCGGTTCCTTTACATGTTAAAGTCGAAGATCCGTTTTTGATACCGAAGCCACTCTGACACGTGATCCGACACACCGCGCCATGTGGAAGGTAATCAGATGATGAGCTAGTATGAGGACTGCAGGTAATATTTTCTTGCGGATTTGACACTTTCAATCGCTGGCAGTGATCTGTTTGTAAAAAGTAGCGGGTTGTTACCATTGCCGTTAAAAAACAAGTAGTCGAAGCTTCTGCACTTTGCGCACAGATCCCTGAAATCACCTATGCAGTAAAACTGCCTCCGCACCAACAAACTGCTTGGTTGATATAGTGTCGTACCAAAGGGGAGCAAGGAAGCGCTGGAAGTCCGAAAGTGGAAAATCCAAAAATACTTGACATCTATTGCATAAAAGTTGTAAGATTTGTTCATCGGGCTGCATGTGGAAATTGTAGAAATAATGTTTTAAATAACATCCTGGTTAGGCAAACGTGGATGACTTTTTTCGTTGGTCGCTTTATTTTTATGGAGCATTTCACAAATCGAACAAACGTTTGCACAAAAACCCGTGGTTACACACATTACAGATTTTTCGAGGCAAAAAGGATCTATTTTTCTTCGACAAAAAGTTTTAAAGGTTATAAGTGCATTTAACGGTTTGTACATGGCGCCGAAGGCGTTGATTTTGGCAAAATTTTACTTCGGATAGCCACTGGCTTGATGAAATGGCGCCCGAACAGAAAAATCTCCATTAATTTATGACATCATCATGCAGACAGCTTAGAGCTTAAGTACTCGAAGAACTGCTACGAAAACTATTCAAAAGTAGAAAACGCAGGCACAAAAATATCAAAACAATTGTGTCACGGATAGAACCCCAAATAAAGGAACATACCTTGCGTTTCAGGCGAATCAGTTAATTTTGTACAAGAAAATAGGGCAACACACAAAGTTTTTGTTGGTTGGCGCCTGGTTTTTGATTATGGAACATATCGCCCTTTTTGCAGACCATGCGTTTGTCTCAGAAGTGGCAACTATGTACATAGGCATGCGCTTTCGTCTGTACATTTTCTTCATCATGTTCTGTATTTGTTTGTTTTCCTAATTGTGCTTAATTATCTCCAACTGGTGTTTTTCAACACTTTTCAAAAAGTGATAAACGGGGTTGGTTAACTAGATGACCGCCACGGTCCTTCACAAATCCTATATGACACAGTACCACTCTTTTTTTACACTGATCAGCTATTATGCCATTGTATTTTCATTTGCTCTAATGTCCATTGGTGGTTGGTTTACTTAGTGTGCGATGGCTTTTCGCAGTGCTTCTGCTTGTTGGCGGAGTCATACGAAACAATATATCAGCGGTTCTCAATTGGGGGTGCGAGAAGGGACTTCTTGGGGTGCATACCTCTCTGTGCGAACTTATCTGATAATACAAAAAACAATACATCAAATGGTGCAAGGGGTGCAAAAATGATTTTTCTTTCCGGACAAGGGGTGCAAAAATGTTTTTCTTGGGGGGTGCAAAAATGCAAGGGGTGCAAAAATGATTTTCTTTCCAGGGGTGCGGGCTTCAAAATGAATTGAGAACCGCTGCAATAAACCATTACCTATCGTTTCGGTTTTCATAATGCCGTGAAACAATCGATTATATCGATAGCTCTTTAAACAAAAGGCAGTTAGTACGTGGTGTGGGTTGCCATCTGGCGCTTTTTACTCATTGCAGTTTAGCTTGTAAACTCTATATCCAAATATGAATTGCGTAGGCGTACGAGATGGGGTCTGTTGAGAGGCAGGCGCCTCCCAAGCTGCGAAATTGTCAACCCTCAGGCGCACGACGGTAGCGCTTGTTAATTTTCAGGACAAAGAAAAGGAGTTAATGAGGGCAAAAAGTCAAGAAAGAAAGGGCATGTGAGTAACGCAATACTTAGATTTTGCTCTTCCTTTCAATTCTGAAGAAAAATTACACAAATTCCGTCAAATTTCAGACGTTGCAGATCTAATTTCCAATGTAAACTTTAGTCGCATTCAGCGTCAAAAACCGGGACAACGATAAGTTTTTCATAGAAATATGTTCCCGGCCAACTTCACAAAAGCCTTCTACATCTTGTCGCATAGCAATCCCATTTGAGAAGTTGTTTTTGCAAATTAATTATGCACCAAACCAACGCAGTGCACAGAAGCAAAGGTTTTGGAAAGATAGCCGCATCGCAGAGTTTCAAAATTGTACAGATTCTAGACTACAATCATAAAATACCATCGATTTGCCTAAAATTATGTACGAAAACGGTGAACCAAGAATCATGTCACTGCATTTAAAGCGAGCATGGAACAGATACAGTACTTCTACGTTTGGAAAATGTCTCTCTTGAGTGTGGGAAAACCAGCGCGCCACCGTTCAGGTCAAAGTTGGCGTTAATGCAAGGCCTCCTGACCTAGAGAGAGCAGGCGCGTAGTCAGAAATTTTAATAGGGGGGGGCAAACAACAACCAAGTCTCAATATTTAACTATTTAATGCCCCTTGTTTTTAAAACATCATCAATGAAATGTGCATTTTGCTGGCGCTTTTTTCTGAATCATTAAGTTCAGATTTAAGCCGGAAATAGAAATTCTATTTTCGTTTGGTTTTAACAGTTTCTTTTTAGTACAGTTCCTATAGCTTCTACTCTGGATCAAAGCCACCATTTTCTCGTAAAATTTTCCTGCAAAAACGCATGTGAAAATCTCAGTGCCATAAGTGCAAGATCTGCAGTATGTTTTTTGCAGCCAATATTGCATGAGCCAAAAGTCATCGTGCCCGCCTTTATGATTGCACTTTTTATATTTACGCGCTTCTCATGTACACCAGCATACGTTCAATTGAAGCCAAGTAGCGACTTTGCGCTAAGACGCCGATCCCGAGGTAGGTCTACAAAACTTGCGTGCATCTAAGAGGTGGATCTTGTCCCATTCTTGAGCGACTAGTTGGCGTATGTAGCTGACAACGTAAAGGCTATAGTCCCTCAAAGCGTTTGAAAAATGTTTGGATTTTGTGTCATTAAACGCTGTGAAATGAAACTGCGGTAGTATTTTTGTACGCCACTTGCACTAAGCATGCTTCCCAAATACGATTAGGTATTTAGCCTAGCTATTTAGAGTTAAAAATATCATTTACAAATATAATAAAGACAATATCGTAAATTGGGGAAACTTACACATGTTCTCTAAACAAACTTGCATATGTTTGACCCGCTTCACACAACGTGTGACAAAGGTTGGGTATTTGCCAAAAATGAAGGCACCATGGATTATCACCATGCCTCTGCTCTAAAGTTAAAAAATACGTATCGCCAACACAAACGTAGTTTAGTTTATCTAGCCCAGTGGTTCTCAAAGTATGGGTCGAAACCCAAAGGGTGGCGAATGGTCAAAAAAGGATTGCGTCGAGGCGATCCAAACCGGAGTTGTGTATTTTCAACGTTACCACTGCTTGTCTGTGTCTGTCTTTAGTGTAGGTATGTGAGAAAAGAGTAAATTGCTGATATTAAAAACGAACTTAGTCGCAAGGTATCATCCAATAACAAAATTCAATCGACTGGGAACAAACTTAGTTCAGGGGTTGGCAAACTACGGCCCGCAGAGGAACCACACGTACATAGATAGTACATATTTCGAATCCATGTTAAAGTAATTTTATCGGTTAGATTAGAATTATCAAGATTTTATTCCACGCGTTTCATTGGAAACCACATTTTTATTAAACCGGAAGTAACTATTACCACCTTCATTTTGTGCTAACTTTGAGACTGGATTGCTTGGTTCTGAGCCAAAGTTTGAGCTTTAAGGCATATAAAACGTATATCACAGCCATAGTTTTAAAATTATACAAAAACAAAAATCTACGATGTTCATAGGCTACGGCTGATGCTGCAGACAAAGGAAGTTATGCAGTATTTGTAGCACGCCAGAGATATCAGAGAATAATTTTTGTGATGGTCTTGAAATGAAGTTACATCACCGTTAGGTGGGATACAATAAGCTGGTGCGCCAGAAGTCTCACGTAAAGGTCAGCCACGATATGAATTCTCCAGCATTTACAATACACAACATTTGATTAATTATGGACAATTGGTAAACCATACTGCTTTGGTAAGGTTCCACTAAAAGCCGAAATAGGATGTAGGTTCCTTAAGCAGTTTCGTTGATTTGCACTTAAGTATTTATTTGGCTTACACATCAAAAGCTTAATTAACCTGAAAAATTTTGGTTCAACTTTCGGATTGGAGAGGAAATTCCCCACCCCCTGGCTACGCGGCTGAGAAAGAGAGGCCTTACCCAGGTTTCACAACCGTAGAGCAGCATGCTGGGCCTTGGTTTATGTGACTTGTGTTGTGTGCTCAGCATGCTGCTCTACGGTTGTAAAACCTGAGCAATATACCGACCAGTGGTGACACGGGCTTCTCGGGCTTAGCCGGCGTCTTCGATTACGATTTATATTGTAAAACGTGAGCTTGCTTGCTGTGTATATTTGTGCCACCATTCACTTCACTAAATAGGGTTGTTAACTCGGGCTCTTTTAATTGGGCCTTGTCACTGTTCATATATTTTCGTTCCATGTCTGGCCGTTCGCGTTCATGTTGCAGGTGACCTGAGTAAAAAAGTATCGTTCGTAGCAAGCGTTCTCTCGACTTCGTCCGCTCGCGCTTTACTTAGGCTCATCCGTTAGAGCCCGAGCTGCCCTCTGCAATTAGATATTTTTCATTTTCACTGTGTGCAAGTTTGCTTTTGAAATCTAGTGTTTTTTTGTGAATCGAGTGTTTTTTATCATTAATCTTAGTACTTATCCGTAACAACAGAGTGGCAACACTGGTCAGTGGCCTCGGTATAAATCGTGTGATGAGCCCGATTGACGCGTTTGCCCTGGAGTTGCCTGATACAGACAACAGGAAAGAGGCTCAATGCGTTCCATTTCCGCTGCCTGCGATCCCCGGTGTCTCTTGGGGTGACCATAAACCAAATACAGTACTACAATTTGGAAGAGAACTGGTCCTCCAGGTATAATCTCTCTCCTTAGAACAGTGATCCTCAACGTGGTCCAATGGTCCACCTGAAAATTTCTAGTGGTACACAGAGAGTTCCATAAATCCTTGATAAAACGTTTGTGCAACACTGACCTTTGTGCAACAGCCTACAGTTTTGACTAGGTGTTCACGAGGTGTCAGCAAAGGAAGCAAAGTGGTCCATAGGATAATTTTTTTAAGTGATGGTCCATACGCCAAAAAAGGTTGATAACCACTGCCTTGGAATATATCGAATCCGTTGGAGTGGCCATGTGTGCCGAATGGAAGATGGTCGGCTTCCGAAGAACATCTATGGGCAACTAGAAGAACATCTTTCTATGGGCAATCCTCTGCTCCTCGACCTATCGGTCGACCCAAACTCCGCTACAAGGATGTACTAAATAGGGATTTGAAGGAAACAAAAACTAAGAACAACTGGCACTGCGGATCGTGCTTCCTGGGGCTCTTTCCTACAAAACAGACGAACGTATTCCATCCAAACGCACATCACAGACTGCAATCGCCGCCAAATTGATCGTTGGACACGACAGGAAAGGCTATACAAACACAGAGAGATAGGGAACAAACAAGATTGGAAAGGTCGATATGAGCTCATTGCTAAAATTTGTTTGACTTAATAGTCACAAATAATTATTTAGAAGATGCTTGGAAAAAATCAATGAAAACTCTAATTTTATCACATGAAACATCAGACATCGCCATCGGACGATCTCGCAGCTTTGTACTGCAGACAGCTGTTGTAGTTGAAGACCACGGAATTTATTTTCTCATATGCAACAATACTGCGTTCTGAAAGCTTAATCCATTCTTAGAGTAGTACTGTATTTCAGTGGCGTACGCAGAGATTTCTTAGAATAGAAGTCCAGCAAACTTTTATTTTTCCTTTTTCCCTGCTGAGACATACTTAAAAGCCTAAATGGTTCTGGGTTTTAACAATTGCTGACTTTGAGTTCG
>JGI24021J15306_10003078_pt1 | contig 18595 bp, 9 predicted proteins | sample Ectturendosymbi1_FD_15306 | JGI IMG/M metagenome (IMG submission 15306)
GTTGAGTAACAGCTTATGTGGCCCTCGGACTGTTGAGTAACAGCTTATGTGGCCCTCGAACAAAAAAGTTTGGAGACCCCTGGGCTACATGATTAATTTCTGACATTTTTTGCTTCTTCGCACGTATCGTTCAAGGTGCCCCTACGCACATGGTCGTCGGAAAAGGGGCATTGGCCCCTCTAGAATTTGAAATTTCCTTCTTAAACATTTAACAAAAAGGTCATTTTCTTAGTTTCGAGTGGGTGAAATGAAATTTTGCCACTTTTGGCTCCCCCTGAAAAAATATTAGCTATCCGTGGCAGTGGCGTAGCCAGCCCAAAAATTTTGGGGGGCCAAAATGTTTGATTTTAGGCGATTAACACTATTTTGCTTAGAAAAACGCCTCTCAATGCACAAAATGGCTACATTTTCTAAACATTCGGGGTCATGGCCCCTTTTGCCCCCCTGGCTACACCTATGTTGCGTGGAAAAAATCCATTTTTGACCCACCTCTGGAAAAAATCTTTCTGACGCCCTTGCCTACGCAGGCAAAGTATATGGTGTTTTCAACACGTCACCCAATCTTGTCAAACGCGTTTTTCGTAATACAGTAAACCTCTTTATGCTGGAACAAACCGATCAAAATCATTCGGTATGACCGACTGTGTGGTAAAGTGTGGGGGTCGATATTGATTGCAAGGAAACGCCAGCTGCACCATGCACGACACTGCCAACGTTTATATTTGCATTGCTAATATCCTTTTGCATCAACGAAAATATCACTTTAAATAGCAAACAGTAACTAACAGCGTAACTGTGAAGTTTGACGTAACGTATATTCCACGTGAAGATTCAAGAAGTACGAGCTGTTGTGACTTTGGAAAGTCATCATCAATTCTGTGTTTGCTTTCGGGTTATGAAAAACGATCTAGTCGCGAGGCACAGGTTTCTGACAAGCTGCTTAAAACACTATATACACAAACCCACTGTGGTACCAGTACTATGAAAACACAAAACTGAATTCCCTGATGAGCACCAGACAAGTGATACTGTTGAGATACCAAATGCTGATCGCACAGTTGCATTGAACAAACCGGCAAGGCAACAGTTACTCATCACACTGCAGTGCAATCATAAAGCTGTAATGTCTTATTGCAGAAACTTGTCGGCTAGAAACGTCTGCGAAGAGTACATTGCACTTAACTGAAAAATACCCGAAAAATTTGTTATGCTAGCTGGAGCCACACACCGCAATTCGCCTTCATTGTGCCCACGCTTGAATTTCATTGCAGTTATTGAATTGTAACTTATGAGCCAACGTCAAAGGTTCACCAGCATCACTACTTCGTCATTTCAGGTGGATGGGCTTGGATTTTGGTTCTGAAGTACAGCAGTAATAAAATTGGACCTTAGGATTAGGAGTTTCTTTATTGTTGATATCACCAACCATGAAATCCACTGCAGGGACAGTTTAAGCCAGGGAACGCACAAGGCTCAATAGCAACCTGTCTTGCTACAATGTTGGTGCAGAAAAGCGCGCTCGGCACAAAAATGGTTGAAAATACCAAGTTACAACTGAACGCCACCATCAACACCGAAAAATTCTCCTGTAGGCATCCAAATATGAATTTAGTTGCTTGAATATTTATACAGGTAAGTTTAGTCGAAGCTATTTTCATAATTCGAGCTACAAAGTACAGTATATAATAAATCGACGCGTGTCATAAGCTGCATGCAAAATGGAAAGGAACAGTATTTTCTTTCAGAAATTAGTCGAAATATAATGAATTACAACTCTCCTAATTTGGCTTTGTCTGAGTCACAACACCAGGAACATCAGCTTGGGGCAGCACTTCGTCTTCGCCATGTGGACTGCAACTTCAACTGCCTGAAATCAACTCATCTTAAGCGCTTCATCATACCTTGTCCCATTTCTTCACAGAATCATTTTCGTATACAATTGATTCGTTAGGAAAGGGAATCTGACTTGGCGAAGCTCCAGTAGAAAATATAGGGAGTTGCGACGGACGTTGATGACGTTCCTGAAAATCAAATAAGATTACAAAATTATGTTGTATCAGGTTCCAGAAGCGTAAATTGAACTAGTTTTGCATATTTTTGGCTGTTCTCAGCAAAAGCAAAACATTGTGATATCGTGCATCACTGTGAGGAGAATACCCGAACAACAGAAACTTGTATGGCTTTCAATAGAGCTCAACGCCAGCAGCATTAACGTATCTGAAAGTAGAAGCTTTCGATTCGGCTTAAACTTTCCACTACAGACAGGACAACGTACGAACAGTTGAACATTTACACATACCTGATACTCGACAACAAAGTTAACCACGTTCTTCTTCAGTCTGTCGTTGAATAGTCTTAGTTTGTCCAACCTGTCGACAGACACCCAAGACGCAAATAAAGACAATGAGGTGCGGATGCACTTTCTGCATTCTACAAGCACAGACAGTTCTGGGAAAACGTTTTTTCAGAGTGATTCTCAATACGCGGTGCAGGGAAAGTGTCCACGAGCAACAACCACTGGCAGCAAGGCGGTGAACCTTTACTAAACAAAGTCTGCATACTTTGGAAATACGTGCTACCCGATCAGTAAAATTCGTAGCTCGGGAAAGATATAAGCAAAGGGCATGGGCGTCGGAAGAGGGGTGCAGGGGGGATTGCCCCTGGATTTTCAAATTTGATAATTTCCTATTAACTTTTTAGCAGAAAAAATGCTTTTTTTATAGTGTCGAGTTGGTAAATGAAATTTCACCAGTTTTGGTTCTCTCTCTGGAAAAATCCTTTTGGTCACTCTTTGGAAAGATTTACTATTGGGCCCCCTGGAAAAAAATCATTCCGAAGCCCATGGTAACGGGTAAAAAAGATGTATACAGTAAACCTCGGTTAATCCGGATCTTTGCCAAAACCGGATAAAACTGGTGGTACGAATGATTTCTAACGTTTTTCTTTATAAAAGTCTCCAGTTTATTCGGATTTTTAAATCCGGATCTTCGTCAATACCGGATAAAATCTGCTCTCACATTTCGTAATCCGGATTTTTCTGTACTTCCACGCTGTTGTGTTCTGAAGTGCACTGACTGGTCTCTGGCAAAGATTCGGCAGCATTCAGACGCAACACAAGCGTGCTAACGATCACCAACTAACGTTTAGAATTATGCGTGTGCAGAGCATCAGTGTATTGTACTCGGTAAGATGTCTGGAGGGCATCACTTTCCAAATAGAGTGACTGCTTATGGATCAGTCGCAGAAATCTCTGCGTCAGTCCAAAATCTCAAATTTCTTCGCAGCCAAGTAATCTAAAATTATGAACTTGACATTGTTCATAACTATCTGGATATGGCGGTTACTAGTCTAATGTACCATTGTAAATACATTAATTCGCTTTGCTTCTGCGAAAGTCTGTTGTTGGGTCGTAATGCGTTCAATTCAACTGATTTTTACCGGTATCTTAGTACTCAGATGACGCCAGGCTAGAAAAAAACATCTTCGGTTAATCCGGATCTTTGTCTAAACCGGATAAAATTAGAATATGTTGTTTTCCAGGTCACCGAAAACTTGGTGCATGCGTAATGCAGATGCATCTGTCCCTAAACCTGAGCTACTTTTCTTTGAAACTTTCATCTATAGTTAACCAAAACTAAAAAATTCTTGGGGCTTAAAGCAATTCAGTGCCGTAGCGGCCTAATATCAACGCAACAGTAGCAACGCATCAAAGTACTAAGTTATGTATATGTTAACTGCTGATTTCTTCGAAATCGATCGACTGAATGCGTGTACGAGCAAAGGGTTTGGCAGTTATTTAAATCAACGCCGAAGTTTTTGCCTTGTAAGCAGTGGCACGTTCGAAATCTGTTGGCTAATTTTGTCAGAAAGAGAGCGCTGTGTATCGAAATCTTTGCAATGAAATCTGTGATAGTTTTTTCACGTTGTCTGATATGGCACCAGTTTCTTATCGCTCAAGTTAAAGCATGATCGTAACCGCTTTTGCTGCTGCAGCTACCAGGAAGTACAGCAGAGACTATATATATATAGTCGAAACCTACCAGGAACTACAGCAGAGTTAAACGGCAAAAACTACTGCTTTATCTTATATATGAAGTATGCTATCACTACAAAGAGCACAGGTGCGAAATTCCTTGATATAACGTCGTTTCTGAACATGTTATATGTGCGCAGATTCATTGGATATGTGGATCGTTAGAATTATACAACAAAGATTTTACATATTTGTCAACAGCGGAAAAGTCCATACGCGGTGAATGATCATGCTTTCTTATTAAGATCTTCAATGAAAATCACACCGACGTGGTTAAACTACAGTAAGTACTTTTCGAACTTTATGAAATCCCAAAGAACACGTATAGGATCATCAATGGTAAAGGAATATCTTGACGAAAAATGCAGCAGCTGGTTTTTACTTAAAACCATGTAGAAGTTCGTCTGAAGGTCAAAAACCGCTAAAAACTGAAAGCTTGCCAATAAATCTTAAGTCCACAGTTTAGTAGGCGGCATTTATGCTCAAATCATGCTCAGGACCTTCAATATGTAAACACAAATAAAGCAGCTGTGCTGAATTAATATCTTAAACATAAATTCGCGAAAAGCGCTTACAAGATCGCAAAATTAGCGTCACGGCTTTGTCACATTCATTTTTCATAAAACCACCTTAAAAGACATTAATTAGCATTTTTTTTTCGAAAAATTACATCTATTTCTGCGCGACTCTGATGAAAACCACTCCGAAGAGAAGAAGCGGAGATGAAGTACAAACACAGTTGCTAACTTGGCCAAAACTCATTTTGTTTCGCTTTGCATGCATGGTTTCAAACGCTCGGTCTTTCTTTACATTCGAAAGTTAAAAATTCAAACTGAATCTCACCGTTGGTTTTCGTGCATCGGGGATGACACGATACACGAACAAACATCCTCGTTCACCGACGCGTCGAACAGCGGTATTCCAAAGTTTACCCCAAGCAGGTTAACTGTAAACTGATCTGCGTGAATCAGAAAATCGCGGGCGTCGCATTACTCTCGTTTTATCTTTGCCAAACCACACAAGAGCACGTATGAAAAAAACATTGGATTTTTATCATCAAAAATTGTACAAGCCCGCAAGCTGCCAACAGCAAAAGCACATTTGAAATAACTGTGGACTAAGCAATAGTTTGTTGAAACTGCACTAAATTTAATTAGTCTTCGATTAATTAGTTTTATTCATTATTAGCACACCAGAGTCAATATTTAATTTTTCAACACAAACGCACACAGACGTGGACCTCTGTTACCAGAGATGACCACCTGCTGTAGACTGCAATCCAGGCACCGGTTATGTGAAACAATCACCACCACCGACTTACGCTGGGCCGATTTACTGGCTACGGCAGTCGACGCGTCAATTCGCGACAGAGCGAGTAATACAATTTTATTACGTTATTCCAAAACCCCGTACAGCACATTTAAAAGCAATGCGTGAGTTTTCGAAAATGCTAAACGAGTTAATCCTTGTTGCTGTTCGGCAAAAAAACAATAAAAAAACTAGGGCTGTGGCGTCATTTTCGAGTGGAGTTTCGAAAAATTTATGCCTGGAATTGAAACAACCGTTTCTTTTGTTGGTTCCAGAGGTGAGGTCTCCTGCATCATGTGGTTTCCACACAGAAGCTATCCATGTTACGACCACGCTGTTGCAGTTTAAAGAGCCAGACCTTTTGTGCCGTTCAAGGAACCTTGTTTCCACAAAGGCGAAAAAGAAGTGAATCCACCGGCATTTTTTTTAATTTATAGGAAATCCATTTCACGCAACACTACGCTCCCCCAACCTACAATAGGATTCTATTTGAATAAGATTGTATGCTGCTGCCGTACAACCCCATCTTATACCATTTGCTTTTTAGCTTTCCTTTGAATGGATGCGAAAGGGTTATGGCCACCCGGTCGGAGTTTCATTTCGGCGGGGTTAACACGTTGTGGAACTGGTGTACCCCAACGGATTCACCATGATGTGTTTTATTGTTACTTTTTCTGGAGGCACCTGATAGGATAACCGTTCTATTTTTTCGGTATCCCGGAAGACTGTTTATTTTGTAAATGTAAATATATTATCTCCCTATCGCCAATAAACTACTGCAGTCGAACTCACCCACACTGCTTTTTGAATTTCCGCTCGAAACGCCCAAAGTGACATAACCGTAAGAACAATCAATATTAATTTTTTCTTGCAGTTTTCCTATAATCTCAGCTTTCATTCGTTCAACCGAATTGTTTTCCTGGTTGACTTGTTCCGCAACAGGCAAGTCGCTGGAAATCAGGGATGCGATTTGCGAAGGGCAGGACACGTGGACGAGTTGGAAGCTGCGGTTGATTCTTTTGTAACCCTGCGCACAAACGCGTGATGTGATGAATATTTGCAACTCCGGGTCGTTTTCGCATCAAACTGATCGGACAAACCTGGATGAACACGGCAGAGTGGAGGAGGGCTTCGTTTAATGTCAGTAGCGCGTTGCTTAACTTCATTACTCCGGGCTCGTGCCCAATGGATGTCACTAGGATGGTCTCGTAATCCTGAATATTGCACGAGAATTGAACAGCTTATGAAGAGTTACAGGTGTGAGTAGAAATCAATAACATTTTTGAACAGAAGGCCTGTTTTTCACGGCGCGAGAACTAAAAGCAATGAACGCTATAATTACTGTCGACAGCCAAATGCACACAAACGTCATAAAGACAATGAACGTAACGGCATTGTAACATGTAAAGCAATAATGAAGTTGCGTTAATACATTTCTAAAAACACAGTTGACGTTACGTTCGCTATCACACGAATGGACGAAATGGTGATGAGCACTCCACAACACATGCAACCATCGCTGTTTGTGATAAAACGCGTTGGTAAATTTGAGAATTTGTAGTCAAATCGTATTCAGAGATGCAGCCAAGAAAGATGCTTTACATTGTAACCATTTCTGCGTATTTACCGCGACAAATAGATGTGCAAAACGCCGTCTACTCGTCAGTTTATAAAAACACAGCCAGTTTTGTCAAAGTTCCAAGATCCGTAAAGAGAAAACATTTTTTGACACTTGCAAGAAATTTCAGAAAAAAGAGATAATTAATTCTTCGGTTAACACGTCAATAAGTTGGTGGCGACTCTCCAGGTTGCAAAAATATACGGCAATGTTATGTCATGGTCAGCGGGGTTATAGGGGGGTTTTATGTCTACAGTAAGAATACGGTACCTTTCACGATAAGTGTTTTTATTTGGTGAAAACTTTACCTGAAAAATACTGGGAAGACGCGACAACCTCGTTCCACGCGACAAAAACAAAGTTGGTGGTCCATAACCAATCACACTGTACAGATACAATGTGAACCACACGGAATTGACCAGTGGCGATGGTGGCCCGACGAAGTGGAACTCATCTGTCGACGGTATCTCTTGCACGTCGCTCAATGGTGACATCGCTATTGCTAGACAGTATTTCTGGAAACACACGCCAATGGCTTGTGCTATAGATCAAATCGAACAACTGGTTTCAACTGCAAAACAGTTCTATTCAAAATTATCCTGAATCTTCTAAAAAGTGTGCTTATCAACAGGATAGTAAACAGTTGTTGATTTTGGGAGGTTTACAACCTTGTCCAGCAGCCTTCCCATCGTGGCGCTGTCGAGCTCTTTCAAGCTTTCGCAGCGGATCAAGTCGAGACCAATTGCTGGTTCATCAGCCTCTTCAGAACAATCGAGAAGCTTGGACAAATGTTCATTGTGCCTTAAGAACTTGATGGTTGATCTAAACAACGTATTTAGGTATAAGAACGCTCTCGATGTTAAATGTAATTATCATCCGTTAGACTCTTATTCTATACACCATTTTGAGATTCTTGACGAAAGAATTTGTGTTAGCAAAAAGCTGACGACAAGTCATGTTTGATTTTGCCCATGGCTTCCAATAGCAATCTTCGGGATGTTCGTCTTGTTTACGCTGATTTACACATGAAAATTTCTAATCCTCAGAACATCCGAAATCGCAAGTAAAAAAACGTTAAATAGCCCAAATATTTCTTTTATGGGTTTGTTAATCCAGAAGTCAGCTGTAGAAGCACCAGGTCAACGCATTGAAAAAGGGATGACACAAACAGCTTGTCTTGGCAGAACAAATGTAAGAAATGTAAGCAGGGTTGCGGAGTCGTAGGTTTTTGGGTGGAGTCGGATTCCTAACAACACTGGGAGTCGGATTTCTTTGTCCGACTCCTACTCCGGATGCCCAGTTGGATCATTTTTTACATCACACTCCTAAATTGAGAATTCCTGTTGAAATGGCACAATTTCTTTTGAAACTTTTGTTGAAACAGATTTCTTGCTGTGTACCACGATTTCCATTGATTTTAACAGCTTAATTTCACTCCTTTATGTTAAGGAGTCGGAGTCGGAAATTTTGGAAAGTCGGAGTCGGGAGTCGGATGTTTTACCTCCGACCCTGCAACCCTGGATGTAAGTAGATATTGGTAAAACATGTTTCGGGACAGGCCTTGCATTAGGTCACAATAAATGTATGATTTTACAACCGAAGAGTGGAAGTGGTTTAGCCCAGGTGTCACCAGCCTGTTTGTAACGGAGAGCTACTTCTTGGTACAGATTTAAGCGAAGGGCTACCAGTTTGATACACACACTTTTGAAATAAAAATTTGCTCAATTTGTTTTAAATTATGTTATCAAAAATTAAAGATATTCATGTGAAGACACTGATCATGTTTATGCCATTGTCAGAACAAGCCCGCGGGCACCATGTTGGTGACCCCTGATTTAGCCGAAAACGATATGGCAATGTATTGATGTAATAATGGTTATTCTAGTTTAGCCAGGTTGCAAGATGTACACCGTACATGTACACTATTTTACAGATAAGTAGCAAGTACTACAGTACTTCATCAAACTTCCACTGGCAATAGTTTGACGCATACAAGCATTCGTGAACAGAAACCAGTATCGTTTCATAACATGGGGGTAGAGAACGGGATGATGAGGTGACTAATCAACATCGTTTAGCAAGTTTCTGTCATTTATAAATAATGAACAATAACTTCAACCAAGCATTCTATTGAAGTGTAACAGCCTTCCTAGTTCCCTTCCGGCACAACCCTCAAGAACATTACTTTGGCAATGTACTACGCTAGATTATTAATATTACATGCCAAACGATTTAGGCATTATCCGTTTCCTTAACTAAAGTTTCTCGAATGAAGAATGAAACACAAACCATAGTCTCCGACTTTGCAAAACTGGTGGAGGAAAAGAAATGGGCAGCGCTTGACAGATGTTTCCGCAGCGCACGACACAACCGGTGTGAGAAGTTGAATTTGTCAGTGCGCATGCCTCATAAGAAAGTTCATATACGGGATACAACGGTTGCGGAGTCCGATCTTGCATGTTTGTGTTACAACGTTACAGAAGTTTACCAGCACTTATGTTTGTTACTTTTCGTTACAAAAGTTTTCTTTGTTTGTTGTTTGCGGTGCCATTCACCGAAGCAGATTTTTAAACTTTTTCCAACCCCAGCAGCTTCAATTCAGATAAGCACTCCAGTGCTCCTAGTTGTGTGCAACATTTAGTCACTATAAAGACAATGCGACCTTCCAACGCCAAAGCTGTGTTCAACAGTTGCGCATTCGATTTTCTAGTTTTCCGAAATTCTGAGCTTCCAAAAACTGAGCTCTAAAAGTTCAAGAAACGCTGTATTCAGTTAAATCTCAGCCATGAACCAAACGCAGCACTCGATTGATTTCGGCGTGGACCACATACAACATTGCTCTATAACTTCAACCTCCAATACTTCATGACGTAACTTCACTTTTACCAGAAGGCTAAAAACAAAGACCACTTATCAGAAGTTGTCTAGAATTTTTGTGATGACGTCGTGGCCTTGTTGAGACGGGGCCTACTCTCTTCAGTTTTTTTCTTAAGTCCGCCTCGGATTTCATACGCGTGAGAATGAAACAGCCCTGGTAGTAACCGAGTGAGGTCACTAAACTATCGATAGACATGGGTGAACTCTCTGGTAGGTTGCCATATCAATCATTCAAAATTTCAAAAATCTTCTTTACTGTGAAACATTACATGACATGAGTGGAAAATCTTCGCCCCAAGAAGGACAAACATACAAGTAGGTTTCTGTGTTGGCGTTTTTGCCCACTTAGCACGTTTTCTTTTCAAACTTTAACATGAACAGATAACGGAAGAGTTGTGACAGAATTATCTATATTGCGAGTCAGAACGATAAGGAACTCATAATGCACGGTTATGTATGCCAATCAGCCACAGATACTACTAAATAGTAGCTTCTTGGCATTTTGAAATCTATCTAAAATGACGCTGACTTATTATCGTTATTTTCTTTAACAATTCGGCAGTGAGCTACTGTTACATGTTGCATCAACACAAGAAATACCTAAGAGTGATAGCATGGTCAAAATAACGTCCCGCATCTCCCACGTCTCCTTCCAATTGCTTCACCTTTTCCAGTTCAGAAAGGAAGTCGTCCAAAGATTCGTCCGTGAGCTTGCCTACCTCGAATAAGGTAACAGCAAGATTTTTCAAGCCCTACAAAGCGAAGCGGCAAGAAGTTAAACGAAGTGCTGAAGTACAAAACCACAGCGACAGAGCTTTCATACGATCGCCAACCAGCTTTCTCGAGACACTGATAAAAAAAATGTTCAGAAGTTGTCGGTGAATTTCAAACAGGTTTTCATTTTCTATTCTGGTCCACTTTTGCTTCGTTATTTGCAAAAGTTATTTTTAACTGTCGACACAAACTCACAACGGTTACAACTTTCAGGTATAGTGGAAAAAAAGATTACATGCTGTCAATAAAATTTCGTTCGTTTGCTATGCAGGCATTTACAAACCAAAAAGAAATCTTCATTATTGCACACAAACGTAATATAGGTCAACTTTGATTGACGTGCAAGAATGATCGCATTACCTTGGCCTGCATTTTTTTGAAAATTTCGCATCCTGCCAACACCAGTGATCAAACTCAACACACATTAAACTGGCAGGTATAGCAAATGCGAAAACATAGGCAAAAATCAAACCTATCCAACCTTTAAAAGTGACCTTTCAGCTTCAGTTTATATTTATCAGTGACAATCTACAATCAGACCACGCATGGCAAAATCCTACGGACCTCAGGTAGGTAAAGCTTTATTTGTGCACCAAAATAATCCAATTATAATTGCTGAAATATTCCACCACAACTACCAACGAAAGCCTATGTTGTATTACTATCACCTGAGAAAACATAAATTCCTTGTTTTTTCAGGTGTTCTGAGAGACCGCAAGCGTCTCTCAAATGTTTCCACGGTCTATCAAAATACAGTAGAACCTCACTGCATAACCCGCACCAAAATACATTAAAACCTCGCTTTACGACCATCTCGGTATTCAGATGAAGTAGTTGCGGTCTCTCAAAATGTCTTAGCGGTTACGAAGGTCAAACCTTAAACAAACCTGCTTAAGCTTGCAATCGCGTAGATGAGTCAATACAAAAAAATAGAGTAAACGACAGGTGGTTTTGGACTGCAGTTGCACCAGATTAGTCGTGGTTCTTGTGCTCCTAACTTGGCACAAATGAAACACAATACGCACGTTGGTGATGAAGCCTTAAGCAAACCAACCGTTGAAAGATTTCCCATCATCAGAAATGCAGTCAAACTTGAATCGAACAAAAAAGCGATGCGTTTCCCTTCAGAGCAGGCGGGCGAGGAGTGGATCGACCCGGATAAAGACAAACTCGAAACCGACATCGCCTCCGATTCCCACGCTTCTCCTGCAACACGCAGCGCTGATATTTTGAGCACGTACAGGAAAACATGAGTGAAATGTCGCTCCCAAAGACAGAATTTTCACCAAGTGTCACTTTCTGAATTCTGAAAAAGGGAAAGAAGTGAAACTCTGCGACGTCATTTGGTTCGTGTATGTGTACAAAATGATCAAAAGCATGGGAAAGTCGGTTGAATTACTGATGTAAGTCTGGCTGGGCCAATTTTTGCACAATGCTGTTTCAACCCACCCGACGTCACGGGCCGTGGTTTTCACTTGTGCTTTGAATCAGATTAGTAAATATAGAAAATGCCTGAAACACAAGCATTATTTGTCGAATAAAATGATAACATGAAACCTGTTTCAAATTCCTAATGCCAAACGCAATGAGCCATGAAGCACTGCAACTAGAGCTCGACCGATACGTTTTTTTTGGGCCGATACCGATGTTTTTTATTTTTCATTGCCGATAACCAATGCCGATATTTTTGCATTACTCAAACTACAGCTGAAAGGCATTACAGTGCATTTTTTTCTTTAGGCCACATAAAGAAATAATTACACAACTTACATTTATGAAAAAGCAGATAGTGATTATGATAAGTGAAGAACAAGCAATGTCTATTTTGCGTTACGTGGCAAAATATACACCGCTGGGGCTATTTTGCCACCAGCCGTACATGATTGGCTGATCTGGTCACATGACAAGTTTGGATAGCATGACTGTCTCAATTGCTGCAAATGGCTCAGTCTGATAGACAAGTAATGTCATGGTTACAGTGCTGGCAAGCTGCTAGCAACTTCTTGTTTGCATTGTGTGAACTGTAGGCTAAGCCCTAAACCTAAACCCTTGTCTCTTTACGTATTGTACTTGTCACGTGACTACTTCAACCAACTGTGTTTGACTAAAGATCAAATGTACTCTAATAAGATGGTTTAATCCGTCGTGCCTACTGCAGTCCATAGCAATTTCTAAGTCTCATAGTAGTCAAACTCTAAATAAATCAACAAATGCACCAACAGGCAAACGTGTTACGTAAAGTAGGTCTACTCCCTGTGTAGACATTTGTGCCTACGCTCAGATGTCATAAGTAAAAAACAATGCGTGACGCACTAAAAGCCATCACTTCACCGCAATGAAGAACCGTACAACATCTAATTCTGTGCAAACCTGGGTCACTGCTCGCTGTGACGTAGGCATTTTTTGATGCACGCTGAACGCAAGGCTGCCTAACCTAGAGAGACTTAGATAAAATAGCCACCCAACACAATTACAACAGCACGTAACCAAGTTGTTCGCGGACAATCATCTGCTCACCGCGACAAAACCTAAGAGCGAATGTTACGTCATAGAGCGTTTTGTCGGGACTGTTGCGGGACGGTTTGATCATTATGCGTGAAGCCTCTGTGGGCTAGGAACAGGACGGGACATTTGTGTTAATCAATCAGGGTCAGAGAAGAAGTAGCAACTTGGGTTTCCCAACACTCCACGCAGAGCAACAGCGTAACACTTTTATTGCCGATATATATCGGCGGCATTTTGCCGATACGATACATCGGCAACATCGTCGTATGGGCCGATATATATCGGCATGCCGTGACATTGGTCGAGCTCTAACTGCAACATTTGAAAGCAGAAGACTTTACCGAGCACGGAACAGCGGTTTCCTTAACCACCAGTCACAAAAGGCTTATGACAACACAGAAATTTATTTCGTGGTATATTTCATATTTCATAGCAGAAAAAAATCCATAATTAAACTTCATTTCATAGTAGCAAAATTAACTCAGATCGTAAACATTGTGGGTGCGTTGGTCGTGATTTCTCAAATCAAAGCCTGGTTGCGTCTGACTCATGATTTTCGTTGACTCAGTGAATCGACATCCTCAGTTCAAGCAAGGCCTCCTAAATCGATATTTTCTAGGAAGGCTTGGTTCAAGACACTACTGAATGAGGAGCTAGACGCAAGCACACATCAGGTTAGTTCTTCAACCACGACAGCGCTTCTCGAACTTCCATATCGTATCCATTGGGGCTACACTTTCGTCGCGAAACACCAGATTCCCGAATAATTTAATTTAATCACATTTTTGTCAATTCATTATATACGATTTGAAGCAACAAATCATGGAACCAAGAAAGCAACTCATTTTAACGTGATTTTGCATATGGTATTGTATAATTTTGGACACAGGAGAACATACCATTCAACACATATTTTACTGTAAACTGCAAGGAGCTTTTGGTGGACGTATAACACAGGTTAAGAACCGCCGACCTACAGAGCGACAAAACGTGTTTGGACAAAAACAATTGGTTTTCTTACCTACTTCTTCCATGTCAAGTGAATCCATAGATAGCACCTCAACGACATCAACATTTCCGTCTACCCCGAGATTCTTTTCGATGGGTATACCTGGAATGCTGCACAAAGAAAACAAACGAAATTGTTCATTGGGAGTCGCCAGAAAGCTAATCCTTGTTTGCTGTGTCACCATTGATTGAAAACAAATCACTATCAGCAAAATAACATTGTGATGCTCGGAAAAGCACATTTCCTTCCAACGAACATCCAAAATTTGCCGAAATATTTCCAAATAAACATCTTGGGAAACTTCAAGCAAACGCAAGTTACAATCACCTCGAGCTTCGTCCTGATACAAGTTTCGAAGGCAAGTTTAAAGTTGGATTTCTATTCGCAAACCGTGCATTGATCTAGGCCTGCCTGCAATTTTAGCGCCCTTGTGCTTTTCCACACGTTGTTTTGTCAACAGCAGCAGCCACTTACATCCAATGGGTAAAAACTTCAAATTTTTTTAGAGGTGGAGGTGAACCACTTGAAAGAGCTTGTTAAGATTTCTGGGTTGGTTTTACAGCTGACGTCATAATCAAGACATAGTTGTGCGTTACGAAATAAAGCAAGTCTTAAATTTGACGGTGGTGAAACCATTGATGACATGTCATCCTTCAAGTGGGCAGATGATAGATGTACGGCAATCATTGCGCGCATGTTATGTTGACGTCACGATAGAAAAAACTGCCGAAACCAGCAAAAACCTAGTACCATGAAATCGCAGGTCGAGTCGCATCACGTACTTTTCTTACTTAAAGCTTTGCATTCGTGTGTTTCCTTAAAAAATTATTCATCATATTTGCAACTCAGCTGTGACTTGCTGGAAAGGCTACAGTGACTGGAAGCAAGGTGACTCATTTCGAGAGGTTTGCAAATCGAGTTGAGTTATTCTAAAACGAGCCAACTCACTGTGAGGTATTGGAAATCGCATTTTGATTCAACTCGAATCGATTCCGAGACACGAACCGTCAATTATTTGGCAAAAACACACACGACAATTTAAAATATTTACAAAGCAATTTTTACAAATCCATTATTAAAACACGAAAATTTTATGCCATGGGGTGAAATACCGCTGTTAAAAAACTCACGGTATGCAACTTTCATATAGGAAATGCACCGTAATTAATGTCGAAAGATGTTAAAAATACTAAAAATCTACTTCGAACAGCAACAACCAATGTATGGTGAAAAACGTACTACCGCAGAAACATGGCTCATACTGACAAACCTTCTGATGTCCGCTTCAGCAGCTTGCGAAGAATCAAAATCAAGTAAACCTCGACCGTCATCAAGCTGTGCGGTTTTTCTTTCTGAAAGTAAGACGACCGATACGGGCATTACAACGTAATAGCATAGTAATCAACAAAAAGCGTACCATTCAAAACTTCTTTCCAACTTTCATGAAGGTCAATATCATCGCTTCCAGCGCCAACACCCGATTTGAGTTGAGCAAAGCCCAGCCGGCAAAAAATGCCCACAGCGTTCTGTGCAAGTAGCAGACATAAAACTCAGTTACAAACCAGCACTACCTTAAAGATTATTTAATGCATTTTAACAACGATGAAATTGTTAACATACTTTTGTGTCCAGCCTGCTCAACCAAAGTAACTAGTAAGCATCATAGGCCAGTCAATGACAGAAAGGAATGATCGAAATAAAGCCAATATGAAAGTACCGGTTTTGCAGCAGAACGAGACAGTGAACCAAAAATATTTACTGAAATGTCCGCAAATTGGCATTCATGCAACCTCTTTACACACGTTCATTGAGTTTCACAACGAATTGGTTCGTTACCAGCCTTCGAAAATTTTAATTCACTCATTTTGATTTATTTATTTCTTAATTTACTTTTATTTACCAACCTTCTAAGATTTCTTAGTTAAGTCAAAGTTGAATGATTCACGTGTGGCGTAATGTAAACAGGAATATATCGCGCGACCAGTTAGCCAGCGTAAATCACGCAAGTACAAGTGCAATTTTTTCACCTTGGCAACCGCAAGACTGACGTCCAGTACGTTTGCAAGTTCAGCAACACTTGTTCTTTCATCAATAGACACAAATACTTTGTATAACAACGTTTCCAGATAATCACCCGAAACGCGATTCATGACAAATTTCTCCAACGGCGGGACTAAAAAGTAATGCAGATATCAATCGCAATTACCATTTATCTGTCACGCTTGACTGAAAACACAAACAAACAACGTCGCTTTCAGTTATACGTATTGAGATGTACTTTTACCAGGTTGTTCCTGAAGAAGGTAGGGTTCTTCTCGTTTCGCAGGTTATGAACATTTGACCGAAATTATTCGAACGAAAAACTGGCTAATTAATTTACAACCAACCAGATAATACACAGAGCGTTTCTTTATCTTGCTTTTTTTGCAAAAAAAGATACATACACCATATGATATTGCACATTCTTCGTTAAAAGCGCTTTCTCAGCATGGGTTGTGTTTTCAGGTACAGCTTACGCTCTCGAGTTTTAAAAAATCATACCGATATCAACCAGCTATGACCAACGTTTCCATAATTTTATTGGAAGACAAGTTCGGCGGTCATGGTTCGTTGAGAGCAGTGTATCACGTGAATCATGCGAGCAGGTCTTGCCAGCATTTACGATGCCAGACAAAGAAACTGAATTCGTAAGTTGTCTCATTGAAAATGAGTGAGCGACTGAAAAAGGGAAGTCTTCAACACAATTTTGTCCAATCACTAGACAATTTCTGCTGAGATAGAAACACTTTTCCGCCCAAAACAGTTTTTGATCCAGCGTACATTCGCGACCAGCACAAATTTTTGAACTGGCGCTCACGGTGGATCACAAAATGGGTCTCCAAATAGCTCTTCAAAATTAATTATCTTTGGTCCAACTTTAACAAACGTTTCATCCATGGCTATGGTCGTAAATAGGAGTTCAACAGTATGGCCGGTAAAATCATGCAGTTCAGTTATACTCGCTTTTGTGCTGCTTTCGGAATGTTACGAGTGGCCAGCGGGCACCCATCTCTGCTTACTATGCGCCACGAGCAACGCGGCTGCTTTCACAGTGATTGCTGCACTGGCGAGTCAATGTCAACACTGCGCGTGAACCGTTTCTTTGCACTCACCCATCAACGCCGAACACGAGGCTGGGTAGGACGACCGGGAATCCAACGCAGTCTACCAGATTTGGTGGCGCATGCTCAACCAACAGCACCATTCAGCCGGTTAAAATCACGCATCAGCCGTTTATTTATAAATATCCACAGAAACCAAAAACAACATTTAGCTTTTGTATCCCTAACTGAACTACAAAATCCTCCATTTCACCAAAGTGTAGCGTATCAAAGCGACATGCCTGCATGGATAACCCCGGTGCAGATTTGAACTCGTATTTACGACTGACATCACTGCCGATGGGATGGTACTTTGTAAGGCAAACATATAAAGTTATAAAGTTGTAATCATTTCATACTGCCACGTGCAATATACATATTACCTGCAACTTTGGTGTCCGCATTAATCGGTACTTCAATGTAAATCAGTCCTCTACAATATAATTTTTGCAGAAGGTAATAAGAAACCGTTCCTGCTGTGGTGGTGCCATTATCAATCATCTTGTCAATACAAGCTTTCATTTCTGATGTGCATCTCTGCAACATAAAAATGTAAAGTCTATTTTGATGTTAAGCCTGCAATACCTCCACGAGTTTTCGAAAGTTGTCTAGGGATATCACCCAAAAATCATACGACCAGTCAAAATGTTGGAATGCTTAAACCAGATATCGTTAACTTTTTAAACTAGGTGCATTTCATCTCGGATCAAGCACATATGATAAAAACGTGATAATTTGCTATGATCGAACCACATAAATGAGATTTGTATCAGAAATTGCTTTCACACTTAAACCTCCCTAACAAACGCGTTTACCTTTCAGCTGCTTCAGCTTTTCTGTGAATTATTCAAACGCATACCGTTACTTGGGTGTCATTAAATTGCAACAACCGAGAGGAGCAAATCCAACTGCACCAAATTTTCTAGCGCGTGATTTTGAGATAGGAATTTATTGTAGACATTCGTAAAAATTCCATACAACTTAGCTTTTATGGTGGCATCTGCTTTATTCAAGAGATACAGGGTGGCACAAAAAAAACGGTCATCACCTAAACTTGAATCACTTTTGAAATAATGAATTCAGATTTAGCAAGTAGCATTAATGTTCTAAGAGTCTACCAAATTTGACCTTCGAGATGCCATGGACTACTGACCAAAAGACATTTATAGTTGAGGCATATTTTCAGCAGAAGTCTATCCACGCAGCTCAATTGCAATTCAAAGAACGGTTCGGATGTAGTGAATTTCCTGTCCACTCAATGATCTACAGATGGATCAACAAGTTCAGAACCCATGGGACTGTGCATAACCTCAATCGTAAAGACACTAACA
>JGI24021J15306_10003080_pt1 | contig 18586 bp, 17 predicted proteins | sample Ectturendosymbi1_FD_15306 | JGI IMG/M metagenome (IMG submission 15306)
ACTTCAATGAGGCACAACTCAGTGAGAGACTCTGAGGCACAGATAATGAGAGAGGTCTGTAGGGATGTTCAGACAGAACCCACACTTCTACCAATCAATGAAAATGACGATGAAAGAAAACTCAAGACGCTGACAATGCAAGGTTGGATATCTCTGCGAGAGGACTGAGGCATAGCTGTGAGAAAATTTTCTTTGACATAAGGATCACACATCCTACCTCACAGTCCTATTCTGGGAAGTGAAAAAGAAACATGAAAAAAAGAAAAGAAGGATAAGTACAACCAAAGAGTGATTGACATAGAGAAGTCTTCATTCAATCCCCTTGTCTTCACAACAACTGGAGGGATGGCACCAGAATGCAAAAGACTGGCAGAAAAAAATAGCTGAAAAACGCAGGGAGCCATATGCATCTGACTCTGTCATAACATAAATTAACATACTGTACATATGGACAAAGCTCAGATTCGCCTTGTTGAGGAGCACCCTTGCTGCAATACAAGGATTTCGAGGCAAACGAATTACAAAGTAATGTCCACCTCCAAGACCTCAAGAGTCACGGACATTGACTTCAGCCTAATTTCTAGGCCCACAGTCAAAGCTGAACGACGGTGTCAAAGACATGACACCAGTTAAATATTTGTAAAATAAGTGGTTAGTTTACATAGATTGTAAGTCCTGACACTTTTTTTGTGAAACTAGGCTATACCTTAGAACTAGGCTAAATACTTTGTTGTCCAACTTACTAAACATTTGTTTTTCATTCATGTACCTAACACTTAATAGAATAAATAATATTTACTGCTAATAATACTGTAACCTGTTCATACCCTTTACTCTTCAACTACATTTGGTGACACCATGCATGCATCTGGTTGGGAACAACAACTCATCATGTCTCATCCATCCATGCAACCCACCCCGCTATGATCTGTGGGTAAATTTACATTTCTTCACGATTTGTACAGTAGGCTATGTAGTCGATAAACATTGTTTTCTGCCTGTGCTACTTGTGTTTGTAATGAAATGTTGTATTAAAATGCCCTGCTCTCTGCCTCGTAACCATTATTGCTGCTCGCTTCCTTCACCTGCGTGCTTCCCTCACCCGCTCATCTTTGGTTGTTTGTTCACCAAGCTGCAGTCGCCAACAGGCCAACGTCCGGAATTAAAAAAAGTGTTTCCCTTCAGAAAAAAACAAGCAACAAGACGATCGGCTTGGGCGAGAGAAATTTGACGAAAAAATTTTGAATTGGATGCAGCTTTCTATTGTGTTCAGATGTGTCAAGAATTCGGACAACTTTCAGCTTTTCATGATCACAAAAGTGTCATCTACATATCTTTTCCACAAGCGTGGAGGTTCTGCAAAGGTTTCTAGAGCTCGTGTTTCAATGTTTTCCATGACTAAGTTTGCCACTATTGATGAGACGGGGGAGCCCACTGCTGTTCCAAACATGTTATGCGTTGTTAAAAAACATTGCATGTTATACGTGGTTAAAAAACATTGCCCTGAGGATGCCCACTTGAATAGGTGAGCGAAACGTCGGCTAATAATAAAAAATCGCAGGAAGATCTAATTTATCTACTTAAACAGTATATTTTTTAAATGAAAAAATCCTTGACTTGCCACCGGCGAATAATTATTTTCAATCATGCCAACGCACTGATTTCAATGCCTGTTGTATACAGTACTTATGATTCAAAACATGCTCGCTGTCAAAATTAGGATTGCGGTGTATTATAAGTCAAGCTAGCATGCTACGCTACTATTATTACAATCCTTAATAGCATAAACTTTGTTCCACAGTCCAGTTCTTCGCCTTCTTTTCGACAAAAGGTTTCAGAAGTTAACCTTCAGAATGAGGATGTATTTTTGTTTACTTTCAATGCCAAACTCTGCCCATATCTGTTAATTCCAAGGTTTTATGTATTTGAAGTATATAGATGATTCTAGTCTTGTTTATAGTCTTTATGTGTTTTGCAATGAAGCTACAATATTGCATCCAGAAACCGTGGGTTCATCAAGATTTTCAATACGTTCATCAAGATTTTCGTTGTGCAGCTGGTTAAGTTGTGTAATTGTTAAAGACATACATCGCTCAAGCCTAAAGGGTATAATTGCTCACTTAAAATCGCAAACGTTGTGAAATTAAAACTTTTTTTTAATTTTTTGTGTTCAATCTTTACTCATGCAGAACTGTTTGCAAAATTGCATTTTTCCTGTGTTAACCAAGTAAGTGTGCTTTTCACCTTGTGATACGGAGATAGAACACAGGACGAGCGCCATAGTCAGCTCAAACCAAGGTTGTTAGAAATTGTTTGTAGTTTGCTTTGTACAAAAGCTTTTAAGCCTATTTGTTATTTGATTCACGCTTCATTAAATTATTCTGCATTCGTTCATTATCCAAAGATTGAGATGTTTATTTCACCTGGTTCTTTTCTCAAAAATAACCAGGCTTGGACCTGATGTGACTTTGCAAGAAACACACAATCATATATGCATTAGTTTCCTGGAGTGGTTATAAATTTTGCAACAAAATTTTGTCTTGACCAAGGTTATACTTGAAAATAAAACATACAACGGCAATTTATGAAGTAACTATAGACCGGGACTGGCACATTTGAATCAAAGATATAAATCAAATAAAACTCAAAACTAGTTTTTCCTGTTGAACTGTTATTATGAACTTGTAAAGGTATGTCCATATATTAGCTTACCCTGGAATACTTTCGTTCAATTTTTGTCACACTAACCCAAACGTCGGGTGTGCTGAACCCGGTTTACAAAAAAACACAACTTTCGTTCAACTAAGTTTATCACGAAAACTACACTGAAAATATAACTCTCATTGAGCAGTTCGAGCACTAACGAAGTTACTTTGTACTCCAATATCATGCGATTTTTGATGAAAAGGGAGTAGTGTAGATTACATATATGTCTGAACTGAATTACTCATAACAAAAAATTGTGGACCTGAAGAACTTCTTATGTTGCATGCTGCTAACACAACCGCAGAAGCATGCGCTGAGTGAGTTTCAGCTTTTTGTAGCCACGTGGCGCTTAGCCCCCTCTAACGATAGCGTCGGGTCAACTTGCGTAAGCAAACTTACACTAACCATTACGTCGGGTCAGCGTGACCCGAACTCACTCCCTTTGCAAAATCGAAAAGGGCGAGGATGACCACAAGCGCACCTTTTAACATGTCATATAAAAAATGAAGCTACTGAAGCGTGGAAAAAGCTCCGACGCGTGCTTGCGTAGGTTTCACGTGGTCACCGCATTTGATTAGGGTTTGACGAACCCACCACGTCAATCGAGGGTTTTAACAAAACTCCCGGTAGCACAGTATCAATCAAAACTCAAGTTTTGATGCCGTCCACGTCTGTTGTTATGTAAGTTAGTATTCGAAAATCCTCTTCCGCATGCAAAATCATTTGAAAATTACTTGTAAATGCTGTAAGGTGTCTTCCTGAATTTGCTGCATGATGTTTAAATTTGCACCGAACTTATAAGAGTGCTGAGTGCAAACACTACTGAACAATCCTCTACACTGTTCTCGTGATCAAACGTTCCTTGTGTGTCCATCAAAAACACAGCAACCTGAAAATAGAACCTGAAAATAGTGGTCTTTCTCGGTTGTTTGTGAAGGCAGAACCAAAGTTTTTCACCTAAACAAACACACAGTATGCATTATAGAAAAATAAATTCAAAATAAGACGTCAAATACCCGGCACAGATTTTGTTTTTATAACATTTAAAGTTTCCAAAATATTTGAATCTCCCAAAAAAACTTGAATGATACTCACCTCGTCACTTTCAAGTATTATGTCCTACGCTTTATGTGACTCACCTTGCCGTCCTTTGGAGTAGTAAAGAAGAAAGGCTCGCTCCAGATCCATATACCTTTTGTGTGCCGCTCACATCCGCCTCGCCATCCAAATCTCTTACATAGCTGTTCTGCTTTGTTTTGCAGCCAAGAGCTAGACTGATAGTGTTTTGATTCAGTGTGGGTCAATTTAAAACATTAATACTAACTTTCCGAAACAAGTACATATGGAAAAGTTTCACGAATATAAGTAAAACATAGGCTACGAATTAGTCAAATCACGAACACAAAATATGTCTGTTGAACGGAAACTAAATTTCAGGCTCCGGTTGCACCATTCAAAAATTTTTGGCTCCGCGCTCCAGCTCCACAGTCCTGGTGGAAGCTCTAAAGGAAAAAGGGGACGCAAAGCCCTTTTAGCAATTCTTTAAAGTTTCCATTTTCTATCACATATGTTTTTGTACGGAAAACGCTTGGGGCATTACGTTAAGGCCACTAGAAACAAAAGCAATCAATTTTGAAACCAGCTACCCGGTGAAACCGGGTAAAAAAGTTACACGTTTTTCAATTAATCTAAGAAATTGGGGGTAACTTGGAATATTTCGGACAGCTTGGGGATGTCTGTCACGTACAGCACACCACATCATACGTCTGTTTGCGCTCATTTAGGTTAATGGGAACTGTAGGACACAATTTGAAGTTGTTTTTATCCTGTAGCCTTTTCAGCTAAACAAATAAATATTTTTCATTCCCTTTTGTTTTGTCCCTCCTAGCCCCAACTAAGTGTTGACGTGGAAGACAGCCTTTTATCAAACATTTGTGTATGTATGAATACAGGTAATATTTTGGGTAACCGCAGCCTATTTCCATCGATCTGTACTTTGCACGGCTTTTACTGTGGCATCAGAACGGAAAGACATGTTCTGATTAAACTTGTTCGAGTGTACTTAAAACTGGTGTTAACCAGAAAGTGCTACCACAAAGTAGTCTATAAATTTATCAGTAAATTTTTACAGGATGCATTGATTATGATCTTCAAAACATGTATGCTACAAAAATATTCGCTTCTCCATCACCAATCGTTTTCAAATATTCGAATAGAATAACAAATGAATGACTTTTAACAGTCTTCAAAATCAGGATGATTTTGAAAGACACAATATGCTCAACGTATGCTCACCTTGTCTTCATCGACTGTTTTGAGGCAATCAAGGAAAAAGTTCAAAATAAACGACTTTCCTTTTCGAAATGCCCCAGCAACAGAGTAACTTGCACCTGGCACGTTGGCTACGCTTTCTTGACCGAACACATTTTCAAGTTGCTCTCGATTAACACAGTATGACGCTTTGTCCGGATCAGGTCGGACAATTTGAACAGCCTTGTCTCCATACTCACTGGTATCTGATGAGTCACTGTCCATTTGACTCATTTTAGCTTGTAAGAACTCTTCGCTTTTTCAAATAATAATTTCTGCAAAAAAGTTTCTGTTAGCATAAAAATAGAAGCTGTATGAACAAGAAGAAAACAAATATTTCGATCGTGACAATGTCTGTAGATAGGAATGTCTTTCTTCCAATCAGACATGAGATCTTTTTGAGTTTGAGACATTTAATGAGTCATCATAAAAAAAACTATCTTTGAAACAAAAATGTTGTTTTCAAGCCTTGAAAATTGCTGACAACAAGCTTGAATGTTGAAAGCTTTAACATGTTTTCACATTATTTAAAAATTTGATAAACTTCTTTTTCTTTACTTCGAGACAACTTTGATCTTTGAACAGTTTACCCGATCCTTTGTTCTTCTTTGGCAATCTTTTACATTTTTATCAGCTTTTCACGTTGGTTGACGGTTATAATTAAATAGCAAACATATGTGTTTTTTTCTGAAACGTGTAAATCGAATAACTTTCGGGAATTGCTGTATTCTACGCAACTAGTTTAAAAAATCTCTTGCACATATAGGCTACTTTGTTTTGCCAAATCTGACACTTTTCAACACACGCAAAAAAGTTTTTTAACATTCAGCAAATAAAGCAGATCGTCAGTTCAACAGATTTCAGATTGAATATTTCACTAATTGATGTTTGAGAGCTGATTGATTTCATGTACCTGGAGTTAAAACTGCTTATGCAAGCCTTAAGGGGCCTTGATACATTGGTGACAAATAAAAAGTTCGTCAATTTGCGTTATAAGCCAGTTTCTTTCATGTGCATGAGATTCCTGCATTGTACCTATGATTCCAAAGCTTGCAGAGTGCTCGCTCGATCTTGCTGATTTCTCAGCTAAACGTCTTCCTTGCGTTAATGCGTGCGACAAGTGGGGTATGAAAAAAAGAGAAAGGATTCAGGAAAAACTGAAGGTACTTTTAATTTAGATTCTCTCTGGGAATAACCTAGCGTTGTTCTGTCGTGTGGAAAAAAACGAAGATGCCTTCTCTTCCTATCTTTGTTATCGTTCTCATTTACATTTGTGGAAAATTCGTTGCCATGTCATTAGCCTAATCAGACCAATTGCTGTCCTATAGCAAAAAGTTCGTCAACTTCGCTCATTTCAGAAAAAGTCTTCTTGAAACTTTCTCCATCAATCGTTTTCCTTGCACAAACCACATATTCTCGGTTTCATAATTGCACAGTACTCTATTTGCGACTCCAAAGTAACATACATAAGTGCGACTAATTTTACTGACCTTGAGCTACGAAATTTGTCTGGAAAATGATATACTTTTTCCGTGTTTAGTTGTCTAAAACACATTTTTACTTTGCATCTTAAATCCTTTACGGTTTCTACTCTTGTCTTATGTATTTAGGCTTGGTTTTCGTCTAGACTCTAGATCTTGTAAAATTTAGGTTGTTTAGGTCTTGGTCTTTGTTGCAGCAAAACTGAATGGCATTGCTCTGAGTTTTGACCAATAGATCTGTAATCAAGTAATGAAATGCAAAAAAATATTAAAGCCACTTTTGACAGTTGAAGCTAATACCTTTCACGCTACTCCACATTGCCGACCTGCCAAATACAGCTTTGCCAAAATTTAATTTAATTATGAACAAAAACTGTTATATTAAACATAGTAAATGTCTTTTTTAATAATTTTAGGTTCAGATTGGTTGTACAAAATAAGTCCAGTACAAGTGTTTTCTAGTCACTTTTATTGCGTGGTTATAGGAAATGTTTTCAGTACAATGTTGTAGTCTTTTGGAAAATTAGACCAACACCAAAATGATTCTCTACACATGCTGCATGCCGAAAACGGTGGGTTTTTGCAGCTTCGCTTTACACCAAAATTTAGTGCTCTCTTTTAAATAGCATTCTAGTTTCCCCTCCGTAAAAATCACAAAATTTCCAATGTTCTTTTTGAAAAATTGTGTCGACATAAAAGAAAAATTTGGAGGAAGTGACGAACATCTAAAATTTGAAAAGGAGGATATGACCTAAGCGAAACTGGTTGGGTCAGTATTGTTTAAGTTATACATTTGTGAGATTGGAGGCTGTAGAAAAAGATATANGTGATAAATAGCAGTGCGATAAGCAAGCAATATTTCGGGACTCAAGCCACGAAAGTGCTTTACGAAAGTGTAAATGTGCATACGAACTGAAGAGTTTTATCAGAACAAACAGTTGTTTCAAAATTAGCAAAGAATGTGGCAAAGTTGCATCAAGATGTTTGTTACAGATTACTTATAAGTTAATACTTCCACTGTATCTAGATATATTCAGTTTTACTGTAGCACTTGTATCTTAATATTTGCAGTCTCAAGTGGTTACGTAATTCAGTGGCAAGGGCTTTTCTAAATAAAAAGGTTATGGATTTTTTCAATAGGGATAACACAGTGACTCCATCTTTCCGCAAAGGTAAAGTTGTTTTCTGAATGTAGGAAGTCATTCCTTTTTCAAAGTCCAACAAATCTAATGGACCATTCACCGAACGCTAAGCAGCAAAATGTTTTTATATCATTGTACAGTGTTTGAATACTATCATTTCTTGTTCTAGTTTATACTGAGTAAAAATGAGATAGCTGGTAAACATAGCAAGAATCTTGCATTGCAAATCATCAGCAAAAGTTGAGAAAATCTTTTGCTTTTTGATGAAACATCTTGCAGGTGGTTGAACATGCTTACCTCCAAAACTTTGGACATAAATGAGGCATAAATACATTTTTTCGCAAACAATATAAATTTCAGACCATCCCTAAAATACACAGTGAAAACTTTTTCTTCTTTCATAATTTAGCTTAATTCAGACTTTACAAAAGAGTACTGTACTTGTTACATAGCGAATTAAATGAGAACGCAACTACAACAGTTTTCCAGAAAAGTTTTAAAAAAGAATCTGCTGGCATACACCTTTGTAGACATGTCACTTTTCCACAAAAATCAACGAAGGAAAATTTTTGAATTAACTGAAAATGTAGAGTTACTTATTTATCTTGTTATCGTTTGCAAAATACGTAAATTTTTCTTATCTTTCCATACAACATTTATTTTTTTTTGTAATAAAAAATGAAAAAATATTGAACTGTCTTATCTCTTTCTTTGTTTCAAACAATTTCCTTTTGCTAGAAGAGCGTTCTTGAAAAAAATTTCACAAAAAGTATGTTTCTTTTTTTATGTAAATTTCAGATACACATGCAATTTAGTTTGAAAGTTAATTCTTAACTACGACTATTTGGTACGAAACACAACTTTTGGGTTTTTTAATTGGCAAAAAAGACACGTAACGTTCTTATAAGTTTGATTTTTTCAATTAAATTTCATCTGGAAATGTTTTCAAAAGCCTAATAGATACGTCACACAATATAAGGCCTTTGGCATACCGAGTGCACACGCTTTTAAGTTTTTAGGTGTATTCATAAATGAACATTACTGGTTTGCTTTGAGCAGATAATGGAGCATTCTTCATTTAAATCAGATCACAACTTTTCTTAATTTTAATGCACAATCACCTGTAAATAAATAACGTAACCGCACGAAAATTTCACAAACATTACGTAATTGACCTGGGCAGGTTTTAAGAGCAATTGAACAAAAGCTACAACAAAAGAAATGCTCTTTTGCATAATCATCAAAACTTCCTGGATTGCCTGTTTCTATTCAGCTTCTGAATTTTTCTCAAAATGCCATGTTATAGATATCACAACGACCTTGCCTGGATCACGCTTGTTGGTAAAAATAAATGAAGCGATATAAATCAGAGTCATGTTGCTTTGCCAAACTTTTCACGCAAGTGCACAATATTTTCTTACTAAATCTCCGATAAGATTAGAAATATTTTGTAAAATTGTTTGTATAAGAAGCTTTTAAATTATGATTATGAACTATGCTGTGGCAATTAAAAACTGCGCAGTTGTGTTCTTTCCAGTTTTAATTAAACGTGTGAGCGCAGGGGCGGATCCAGGGGGGAGCGATTGGGGCGATCTCCCACCTAAAACCTACGAAAGTAACTTCATTCACCATTATTTTATAATTCGGAAAACAGCATTCGCGATAGTAGGCCATTTTTTCGTCCAATGTTTTGCCACAGCAGTGTTGTGAAGTATATTTTATCCCTCTTACAGCAGTGAAGCGTCATTTGTCTTGACTACTAAATATTACTGAAATCGCCCCCCCCATAACCTTGCAGGCTGGATCCACCACTGTGTAAGCGCCTCAACAGAAAATATATTGCCAAGCAGAATACATGGCCGTATTAATTTCCAAACATAAATGTTAACAGTTTTCACATCTTCCCTAGAAATGGCTCGTTTTTCCTCACTGTTACGTATTCATCAACAAATATCATCGCACATTTTGAGGAAAGTGTACTTGCTAAAGTACACAAACCAAAGTTAGATACACAAAGTTAGACAAACTTGATTCAAAGTGGAATTTTCTTAATGATGTTTGATCTTTCCTATATTTAAAATACTACAGCTCACCTTGATTTTTCGCAGGTAAACTAGTAAAAGCAGAGAAGTGCAGAAAAGATGTTGGATCAGGTGGTACATGCCACTGCGACGAAAGGGCTGTTCAAATTATATTCGACCAAACTTCAACAACGCTTCTTACTTTGTTGATCGAGACAAACTCGAATGCGTGTTTGGTCAAAAAAGCGTTGTTGATTTGCCAGTTGCTGTTTACGCTCTAGCTGGAGCATTCCGGAAAGGAAAATCGTTTATGTTGAACTTCTTTCTTCGTTATCTTAGAGCCACCGTAGAAGGAAAAGTAAGCAATCATTAATTAGATACTGCTCAACATTCTTTCACAAAACTGTATTTTCAACATTCTTTCACAAAACTGTTAACAGAAACATCTTCCAAATATGGCAGCACGACTTTGGTTTTAAAAAACATATTGTCTGGTTGAGGGCTTCTACTTTTTACTTTACGAACCACGTTTATCTCAAAAACGTTCTCCACAAAAAAGCCTTTCAAACCAGACAAAATTGTTTATGTCATACTGTGCGCGTAAACAAGAAACAAATCCACACTCAAAGAACTATCGACCTACCTTTAGAAAAAATATGCGTATGATGCAGCTTAAAATTTGATGTAAAATATTTTGTGTATCTGGTTTTCAAAATTTTATCTTTCTTTTCAAAAAGAAAATAAACCATGGCGGAAAAAATGATTTACCTCTAACACTATTAATTTTTGCATACATGCGCATCTTTGCTGCAGGTAAAACAACTGATTTGTGCCCTAATTGTTTTTTTCGCTAATACAAGTGAATGAGCCTGCAAAGCACTGTGATTGCGGACCACCAAACATAAAGCCTTGATTCACAGCGTTTTTAATGTAGCATTAAAGCTCACCAGGTTCAAAAACACAACTAAATTGTACGGCCCTTTGACTTATCTGACCACATTGGCTTGTTGGTCACATATTTAAACGGCTCATGAGGAATGCACAGAACTCTACAGCAAACGGCCGTTGCGCCTGCTTCGCAAACGTAACTCAAGTCGGAACTCGGAATAAGAATCAAAGTAGTTGCCTCACGTTCTCATTCAATTTAATTGCGAAACAAATGACCATTGAGGTTAGCAGAATTATAATTAAAAAGAAGCAGGTCCAGACGTTCAGGTGATGTGGCCGAAATTCCAACATTCCTTGTGCTTGACTGTAAATGGAGTGATACGTCTTTGGTATAGCTTTTGCTTCAACAAAGATCATAAGTATTGTCTCATAAAATATCACGGAACAACGCCACATTTCTGAAAAACAAAAGGGAAGGCTTTTTAAAGGGGGAGCGGAAGCCGTTTTGCCCTGAAAAGTTTGTTACCCCACGATTTATCATGCTTTTTCTGTGCAAAGTGCTTCTCTATTGTCTGAAAGTTGAAAAAGAAAGTTGAAAAAAACGTTTTGACGTATCAGTGTAATGAAATTTGATTGGTTCAGAACAGAACTTTATGAAATATTATTTGGTGTTGAAGCATAAAGACTTCGAAAATATTTGGAATTCTTGGTATCTATGGAAATACTGTTCTTCCAACGTCCTCAGTAAGCAGATAGTGTGACGTTGTTTAATAACTGCTTTGTTTACCCTTTCATGCAATTGTAAAGCAAACATTTTGTTTGAAAGTTTGCTTTTCTTTGTGTGAATCTGCAAGTGAAAAGACACCAACCTGTAATGCTGAGATAGATTTTACGCTAAAGTTTTCGATAAAAACTCTCATAATATTTGTATTTTATACATATATCGGACTTAAGTCAATAAAACTAGAAGTAAGGTTCTTATAGAAAATTGTATTCTCTTCACAACAAATTTCAGATAATAAATAAAATAACGGAGTGGCTTTCTTAGTCTTTGATGTGTTTTATAATAACTGCATCATTGATTTTTGAATAAATTTTTAGTTCAGTTGCACAAACTAAATTGTTCAAGTTCCTTCCTTTACTCATTGGTTTAAGTTTACATTTCAACCAAACTCAATTTTGCTCAATAAGGTTGCAGTGTTCCTGATGGACACACAAGGAACTTTTGATCACGAAAGCAGCGTTGCTGGGTACTCCATCGTTTTTGCTTTGAGCATGCTTTTCAGCTCAGTACAAATATATAATGTAATGCAACAAATTCAAGAAGATGCTCTTCAACATCTGCAGGTATTCCAAATCAACCTTTAACCTAAAAAAATCAAGCAAGCTTTTTTTATAACGACGTGTATGGGGCATGTTTGGTTGCTATTCTTGCTTCTGTACTCGTTACTTTTCCCGATGATATGTTTAATCTGCTTCAATTAATTATTTGTCAGTCACTATGTGTGTTGTATCTGAAAGATGAAAATAGCTGGTTCTCAAGGCACACGATTTAAAGTAAATGCTGATCACTTCGTTAAGTTTTAGGCGTTTCCGTATAGATAAATAAGGTGTGTTTTATTTGTGAATGGAGTTTGTATGTGTGTGTGGTTGTATGGCAAAATATGCAACAGTACGTATACACACACTTCTTTTGATCATTATCGACGTTTAGTGAGCTTCTGAGTGCTGCGTTTCCATCAAAACTTAGAGAGACGTCATTGCGTTAAAAAATTCCTTACTTCGTTGTCCAAAGTTTTTGCTTATTGTGCAGTGTAAGTGTCCGCAAACATTTACTTGCATGTTGCAGCTGTTCACGGAGTATGGGAAAGCAGCTCGACAAAGTCAAAAGGAAAGACTACATAAACCATTTCAAGTAAAAGTTCAAATTTGACGGATATTTTAGTCATTTTACAACGGAACCTTCCCACTTTGAATGTTTTTCGGCAGAAACGAAATCGAATGCAGCTCTTCACTCCACGACATATTATTTGAGATTTGAACCTGGCAAATGTTTCTCGGTGTTGGGTTTCACTGTGAAATCATTAACTTTTTTCTTCGTTTCTATACATGCTCACCGTGTATCTGTTTATATGGCTCAAAATACTTCGTGACAAGCCTGCCAGAGATGACTGCATGCAATGAACCATTGTTGTTCAACATTAAGGATCTCCTATTTCTGGTCCGCGACTGGTCCGATCCGGACATTTCTTTTGGTTTTGAAGGTGGAAACCTGGTTTTATCAAAAATACTCGAAGTGCAACGACAGCACAAGGACCTTGAATCTGTTCGACAAAATATTTATGAGTCTTTTACCAACGTTAAATGCTTCCTCATGCCACCACCAGGTCGAGCGATAGCTCTCCGTGGTGCTCAAACCCATCCTCCTTTGTTGAAAGGTGCATTATTATGTCTATAACGGGTAGTTATTGCTTACTGTAATGTAAATAGCGTACGTTTTAGATGCAGGACAAAGTAATCTAGCACAATGATTGCATAACTACGCTTGTGCTGCAAGGCTAACAAAGTGATGGAATTCAGGTAACATCGATCGTGAAACTTTCCTCCAAGAGATTTTACTATTTTACGTAGATGTAGACAAGGATTTTTTGGCGTCGGTGAACGCACTATGTCAGGAAATGCTTTGTCCTGTAAAACTGATTGTTAAAGTTGTGAATGGAAAGGTTGTGAATGGGAAGGATCTGATAAATTTTTCCTTATCATACTGCAATGTGTTCGAAAGTGGCAAAATGCCTGAAGTTGGAACAATTCTGCAGGTACTTGTCATTTTACGTAGGCTAACTGTTAAAAAACTATTTGCAAATTATCACATTATTTCTAAGAGTAATAAAGGATAGCAATTCTCGTTTGAAAAATTTAAGAGCATGGCGAAATTTGAATGTAAAATGTATGCGACCGGGCACCGGCTTATCCGAGGAATATGGCTTGAATAACGCCACACATGCACGCTAGATTGGACCGTTACAGAGCACGAGACCGTCAAGAAGCAGGTTCAACCCGTTCGGCAAGGTCACAAGTAACAATAGAGATTAGCCTACCCACCAGGATCACTGTTGCTCCGTGGTCGTCGTGTAGTTAAATAGGTCGAGGTCTGAACGAGTGTCCTGTTGGCAGGCGCCAGGCCCGCAACCAGGGTGAGAGAAACCGGGTAATTAATTTTCAAAACCGAAAATTGCAGGTGGTTGCTCCATCTCAATCCCTTGTTCGTGGGGATATGGCATGTGCGTTCATCCATGACCATAGCTGTAGGAAAAACCTATATATCCAAAAGGTCTGGACTAAGAACTGGTGTTGGGAAGGCGTAGTTAATCATTTCACGCTCTACACGTGCACTCAACTTAGATTGCAGACCAGTTACTGTAGATTGCACTCAACTTAGATTGCAGACGAACTTAGATTGCAGACCATTACCCTGAGAAAGTCAGTACGACAAACAGACCTGTCTGACTTTCTAACTCTGAACTGCCAATACGCAGTGAAGTAACAAAGCCTTTTCAATCAGTAGAACTAACACAGCAAGCCTATTTACAGCACTGTCTCAAATCAACACACGTACTAACGCAGACGGTGAGAAACCACAACACCACGACACACGAAATGCGGCGAAACATGAAGCGAAACGTGACATGAAACGATTACCAAAAATTATCACCTGCCCAACTCTTACAAAACAAAGTGGCGTTACTTTAAAACAGACGCATATATCCTCGTCTTTCCCCAAACTGAAAGGCCGCACCTTTTTCTCCTCGAAATCCCCGGAGGTTTATCAGCCACTAGTGGGCCTACGAGGCAAACAAGCTCCAGCCGCACACAAACGTAACAGTGGATATTTGCAACATGAGACAAAAACTGGAGAGAAATACAGTAGACTCCGGTTAATACATCCTCGGTTAATACAACCAACCGCTTATTACATCCAAATCGCTTGGAATGGAATCTTCTTAATCATTTCCCATTATAAAAACTCCAGATAATACATCCAGCCACCGCTTAATCCGTCCATTTCTGATTCCCCATGCAGGCAAACTGTTTTTACTGTGAACAAATAATGGACACAAGTGCCTTTAGGCGACAGTATGATCGAGTAGGCTAGGGGTCGGCAACCTGCGGCTCTTTAACTCCTCTAAAGAGGCTCTCTGGATTTGACAAAACTTGGGATTAATATTTGCATTTGATTAGTATCAGAAATAAGTTAACTACAATTTAGCCTATGCTGCTATGAAGTCCCGTGAAAAATAGAACGTCATCAACGTTTTGTGGCTCTTCACCGGTCATATCTGCTGGAAGATGAAGCAGAATGGCTCTTTTGTTAAAAAAGGTTGCCGACCCCTGGAATAGGCCATCAGCTGCGGAGATGAGGAAGTGCCTTCGGCGCTTGGTTTTGAGACTTGATGGAACAGTATTTGAGAAGATGGACATGCTCTGAAGGCAGAAGTAGATGGCCATCTCAGAAAAACGTTTCCGCCTAAGCAAACCACTTTGCCCAGCTCGTTTAGTGCTGAATAAATAGAGTACAAAACGTCAATTGCATCATTTTTATCCCATTGAGGTTGTTTAATTGCAGTTTTAGGAAAATCGGTTATTATAACCACCACTTATTACATCCAAAATTGGCTGGTCCCAACGTGGATGTATTAACCAGAGTCTACTGTATAACGAAATATTCTCTTCAGCGACATTTTCATTCTGGCGCTGCTTTTGCATACATGCTTTGTTATCTACTGCGTTGTAAAAAAAAACTAATACTTCAATGCAGGCAACCGCAAAGGCATCAATGCTGTCAATAATTAAAGACGGAAAAATCAAATACAATGTGTCAATGTATCAGGTAATTTTACTATGTATTGTATTAAAATCACTGTGGAATATTTTGTAATGGATTGTTTATTCATAGATATCAAGAAAAGTTTACACTGAACCAGAATCACTAGATGAAATGCATGAGCAGCATAAACAGGAGGCTTTAAAGTGGTACGATAATCAGCCCAAGCTCTGCGGAGACAGATTTATTGAAGAGTACAGAAGCATCCTCTCTGAACTTGTGGATCAGCAATACGCGCTTCACAAACAAACTAACATGGCACAACGTGTAAGTCATTGTAGAAAAATATCTTCATCAGAAAATCGTGTGAATGACTTCAGAATTGGTGACGATTACGGGTTTACAGAAGTGGAGGCGCACCTCGGAGGCATGGGAGTCATAGCAGTTCAGGTCAGAAATCGGGTTGGATTGCAGATCGTGAAAGGATATGAACAAAACAAACGAAAAAATTCAAATAAAGGGCTTAAACAAGAAGAGTAGAGTGCCTCGCGTCCCATGGAATCGTCACCCATTTTGAAATCAGAGTAGTACAAACCAATCCATCTAATCAGAAATTTTGCTAATATTTATCCATTGGTGCATCTTGGGAACACTGGGGAACGTCATCTCTTAACCCTCTTAAAGAGGAAAGATGTCTTCCTACATCTTCATCTGGCAAATAATGTCGGGTCTTTTTTCGTCATTTACTAGTATGTCACACTCTCAACGGGAAAATTCGACCTATTCTGATTGTATCAAATTACACCTTCGTATTGATAAAACGTTATCCAACCTCTTTTTCCGCATTCTGTCAAGGCTTAAAACCTTTGCCTGGTTTTCTTACAGTATTGCAGTTGTTAAAGAAAATTTGACTTTGGTTTCAAGCGCCATCAGCAAGGAAACAGACTTATAGAACACATGCCTTTATATGTTCGGTTGTAGCGGAGTCTTCGAAATCAGTTTCCATCTCAAAATCGTGCCATGTCTCGTGAAGCGTTTGGCATTACTTGCTCACCCGTCTACTCTTTTCGGGCTGCGCTGGATCGAATCACTTTCCGGCGTAATTCATGTGCGCAGTTAATCTGCTATACGTGTTTGAATTTAGAAATCCAGGCGCCCTTTGGAATTGCGAGTTGTTCGCCAATTGATCGCGCACTGCTTAGGGTATCGCACAGTATACTCATGAATTACTTCGGGTCAACTACCGCGGGACCACCATTATGTGATGGCTTGCCCCGCTTCTCCAGCGTTTATGTATAGCAGCCACGTTTTTACTTAGAAAGACTGGGGCTTCGAACAAAGGAGTTACCGTTCAAGATAGTTTTAGTCCAAATAATAATGCCAACTACTTTAGCCAAAGGAACGCTCCCCTGTCTTCAGCGACAGCGATGTTTTTATTCCTAGACTTTTGTCCGCCTTGCGGCGCGGCGCTTCGGATTCGCACGTTGCTCGCATTGGGGGTGGTTTCAACTCCACCGATATGTGACGACCGTCACTTGGATAAACTGCGATTTTCTTGTTTTATCAAAGCACTGCTTCGCTATCTAAGTTGATTTTGTCAAAAACTGCTTCAATATTTGAGGCCTAAGATACCAAATATTTATAATATCATGAATCTGCTTGTGCACAGGAAAGACTGAAGCCTGAGATCCGTGATGTCCTGGCCGATGCTGCCAAGATATTTGTTGCGTCTCTTGAAAGTGTAAGTTAAATGAAAAATGCAATTTTTTTCTAATTCACTAATCCACAAAACAGCTCTAATGAGCCTAGAGCTTGTTCAAAAGTCGGTTTGCAGTTACACATAAAACAAAATTTTCCGTGGATTTAGCAGGCAAAAAAATGTTTAAATAATTATAGTCAGCTTTATCCTTCAACACCTTATTGATGTAATAGCGTCTTGCCACATTTTTCATTAAACACAAGCTGGACTAGTTTATTTCAAAACAACTGCCGACCCAAAAAGTGATTTGCTGCATGCAAGGTTTCAAGTACGGCAGGACACTGATTTCTTTCGGCCGGGTTCTATCCATAACAGTTAAGCCTGTGGTTGTGAATTTAATCGCTCTTTAAGATGCTGCTTCCAAAAATTCCGTTCTTTCGTAATAAAGTCGAAAGAAACTTCCATGAAGCAAATTGCAAATTTTGGTTTGCGCAGGTTACAAATGGTGAATACTTGGAAGAGAAAGCTCTTGTTGTCAAAGCAGAGGAAGCCAAAAAGGAAGCAGCTGATTACTTCGAAGAAAAAACGCGTAATTTTCCTCAAAAACTTACAAAGGATTACAAGCTAAATTTGTTGGAAATCAATCACAAATCTATGGAACTGCTTAAACAAGCTAATGAGCACCTGCGTATTTGAAAACCAAATGTTTATTAGTTTGTTGTGCAGTCATCAGCATTTATTCGCAATATCTGTTGTTCTTGATTTTGAGACTATCTGCTTGAAGCGTTTGTTACAATTTCAAGGGCAAAAACTTTTTTTTTTAAATTTCGTTTAACTTGTGGAACTTATCATTTTGTACCTTACAGCCATTCAAATCAAGTGTTAAGTCTGAGTTTGTTAAAAGCTTCCTTGTCTTTGATCCACGACAGTATTGAATGCTATTTGGCGTTAGTAACTTCTGTAAATTGAGCGAGTTTGCCAACTTGCAAGAGGTCTATGTATGCAGAAAGTTGTTAGTAAGTTTTTCTGCATGCACAAAATGCGTTTTCATGAAGATATGCTCAACAACAAAAAGGATGTTGACGTAGACTGCGACACAAAGAACATTATAACTAATCGAAACGTCATCAAATAAAATTGTGACCAGTTTTGTTATTCACTTTTTCATTGCGATTTTCATTCATTAATGTAACGGGTTTCTAGTCCATATAGAACCTAGATAGCCGCATTTAGCTACGTCCGTATATTACACGTGAGTTCGATCATAGACGTAACAACGACGACATTCACGAAAACTAAGTTCGCTTGGTCTCCCTATGATTTCGGATATTCAAAACATTCCAGACAAGAAAGAGGCATAGATTTTTAAATGATCTTTTATTGCTTTTATTTCTTTAAAAGAAATACACAGAGACACTGGAACTTACCAATGAGTTTCATGAAACGTCCACTCTCAAAAATGCTCTCGAACGCAGTGACACAGACGCACGAACAACCATTTCACAGAAATCAAGGTC
>JGI24021J15306_10003082_pt1 | contig 18582 bp, 12 predicted proteins | sample Ectturendosymbi1_FD_15306 | JGI IMG/M metagenome (IMG submission 15306)
CTTTGGCATATGTTTGACTTGACGACAATTGCCGTAGCAAAACGTATTTCCAGAACAGAAAAGTGAAAATTAAATGAGCGTTCAGCAAAAATTGAAAGCCCGAGGATTGTTGTAAATTTCGAGGAATCAGCTGACTGGGCTCTATTTCCTTGATTTTGCAATACATGGGATCTGAATGTTCCTGTGTCCAAAGATGTAAGAGAGGCCTTTGCATGCAGCATGTAGTTTTTGTTCCGATACTTCCCGACGCACATCAGTCGCAAACGTGGAGTGGAAAATCTTCTAAGCAGCTTCAGGTTGATTTGCTGCTCGTGTGTGTGGGCAGAAACAAGTTGTTTGTGACGAATAATGGCAAAAGCATAATGCCGTGGTGGAACCAGGGAGTGAAGGATGCTTTTCGAGCAATGAAAAATATAGCATCAAGGGCTTTGGTTTCAGAACACAACACAACCTTCGCTGAATTCATGCAACACTGAAGCGCTAAGTCCACAACCGTCACGGTGAACAAGACCAAAATGCAATATTGGGAGATTTTCGGTCAAATAGATGCCAATTACCGGAAAGGCAACAAAGTATTCTGGCGAACTGTCGAGTGTCTACGCAGCAGAACATCTAATACTGCCAGAATCACTTGCCCAGTCTGAGAAAGTCTCTTTGTAGACATACGTGAAATTAAAGTTTCAGGCTGTATCCTTCAGCAGCTGATTTTGACTATGCACTCTGTAGTGCATTCCTTTTCGAAATCTATGCAAGTTTTTTTTTCGAGTAGGGGTGGGTTTACATTATTTGGCCGTACTTACAGGACGTGCAACAAGAAAGCCATTTAGGACAAAATTCAGGAAAGGTGACATGAAAAGCTATGGTAATCAAATTGTGCTCAAGATGGAAATTGCTTTTGTCGAGCACTACCGCACAAAATTTCACTTGTTTTTGATCGGACTTGTCGTCGCAGTTGTCATTTGGCCATTTTGGGGGTTCTGGACCTTTGGTTTCGGTTAACAACTTAAATTAATATGTCGCTTTGCATTGCGTTTTGCTGTAGACAGTAGCGACACCCTCTAAATGGTTCTTTCATTTCACAACTCCTTTGGTTTGGATCTTTAACGATTTTTTTATTTTTCAGTTCCACTATGGACAAGTCATTGGTGTGCAGTATAAACCTTGTTACTACTTGCCTCAGCGGTAATTGCCCGACACTGCTTGATATCATACCAGTTGATATCCAGGCCATAACCTGGTAACATTCTTAATGTTTGAAAATGTTGGATTTTTTTATCTTCAAAATGTGACAAAGATTGCAAATCGTAGTGTTGTAGTTCCTTCTTTACGTTACAAACATCTGAATGAGTCAGTGTATACGTATACGTAATAACCGCACATAATTGGAAACATTGCATTAATGTGCAAAGTGATCAGAAAAGGCTGTCAGTCAAAGGATAACGATATACAAAGAAAGTACTCCAAGGAGAAAAACCTTGAATCAAACTGGATAATTTGGAGACTGGTCTCTGAGCTGTTTTATTCTTGATTGCTTTGAATTGCTTTGAAAAACTTTGCCTGTCGACATCATCCTTCTTTCATCCATCCTGAATTAACATATTGTCAAGATGGCTAAGCAACCCTGCGACAATTGCTTCAAATATTCTAATTGATGGTGAAACGTGTGGTAAGACACCAATTATGATATCCAAGCGCAAGACATTGCGTTTAAACCAAATAAAGGTTTAAAGTCTGTCGAGCGGTTGTTAGTACAGGTGGAACAAATCACATACTTAGCACTACAATAACAGATGTTGCTTGTTAATCAGAGAAAACCTGCTTGAACTTAAATCCCCTTTTGAAAAAATCTTTCCTAAATAAACATGTTTCAAGTGGTTGGAGAGTTTCCAGTCCAAGATGTACTTTGATTTTTTCAGGACGTCATACGATTCATTCAAAATTTCACTTTTCGTGACAACGTGCTGCAAACTTTGGAGTGTCCACCAGACCTGCCAGAAAATATTATTGGAGCTCTTTGTCTTCAACCCGGTAATATCTTTCTCTTTAACCTCACAGAGCTTCTCGACGAAGCGGAATCTTTTAATGTGACATTTGAAAATCCAGTTTGCGATAATGTCCTAATGAAAGATTTGTTCAAAACGGGCTTAAACACAGTTCGTCAAGTAATAGCATCAGAGACAAGGGAGGAATTCTCCAGGTTTGGAGAGATTGCTTTCAACAAGGAATAATGTACAACAAGAATTGTTAAACTTCAGAAATAATATTGTTTGAATAAATAACGTTTTTATGAAACAGATTAAGTATATTTGTCGTTGCACAATAATCTTGAACAAAGCGGCAGATATTTTAATCAAACTTACATATTTCTTCTCAAACTGCTGTACAAACATATAGCCTAGATAAAAATCTAATCCATTTTATTGATTGTTCAGAACGTTCAACCGGGCTTAAAGCACATCCACACAATACTCATGTCGTAGCGAACAGCGCAAACATTATGAGTGCGGTATGTGTTCCTGGTATTTTTATTGGATTTAAGGCTATTTCTTTAAATGCTAGTGTCTCATCAAAAGTTCTTAGAAAATGAACGTCTTTGATAAAATTGTAGCAGAACTCCATACTTAAAGAAACCTTTTCCTGAAATGCCCCCAGCTCTACCTTTGAATGATAGCCATGGGGTACTCTATTCATGTCAAAAAGTAAAATGATGACTTTTTTAGACAAATTGCCACAATTGAGCTACTATGAAAGTGTTTTAATGCATAAAATATTGTGTGTTTCTGGTAGAGATTTGAGATATTGGATGTTTTCTTCATATCTTTGAGATATTTGCAGTAATTGAATTTATTTGTAAATTTTTTTGAGGATTCCCTAAAAATTTTGCAAGCTAGAAAGTTAGGAACCTGTGATAAAGGAACCAGGAAATGTTAATTGCTTGTGCAGAACTATGCTTTCAATTTTGCTATTACTTCCGCATTTGCCTATATTCTGCGCAATGCAGCATGATCTATTGATTTTGTGATCTATTATTTTGATGCAAAAAAAGTAATAAACTTACTTGCTTTAAGATATGTACATTCAGAATCGGAAAAAGTTACTTTGCGGTGAAAACATTTTCTTTGCATTTTAATTTTATTTAAGGTTCTCGAATAATTACTGTGAACTTGCTTGTCGTAAACCTGTGGCACATCCAAATTGAACAGATTGCCAAAAAATGGTATTCTTTTACATCCTTTACAGAGGAATACGGAAGAATAAAAAAAGGTGTGTATATATATATATAGTTTAATTCCTCCATAGGCGTATAGGATTGGAGGTGGGTTTTGACATTACGGGGTGAATCATAAATCAGGACATCCCTACTATAGTTTACCAAAGTTTTCTAAAACTTTGAATCAATTTTTAATGCAGACAGCAAAGCCACTATGGTGGCTCGATAGCGCTAGATTGTTATATGGCCAATGAAGGCTTTAAAGATGCAGATTTTCATTTAGTATTTTTGAAAAAAAAATGTGGTAAATTGCCACTTCAGTTTCTTCCTCAAGCCCTGATGGCATCATCCCAAAATCTTTTGACTTCCCCCCAGTCGTTGTGCCACACCAAAAAATTTCAAACCCAAATGTGCCCGGATATTTTAAATCGAAGCTAGACGATATTCTGCTTTTGGGTTTTAACAGCTCTCATAGCTCTATGAGTCGAGAAGTTATGATGGAAAAAGTCCGTGCAGGTATATCGGCTTCCCCACTCTCTAAATGGTTTCAAATTTGTATTATTTTTTATTGTCCACATCAAAAATACTTGTTGCTAGTTTTTCCGGTATAAGGTCAGTTTGTGCAAATTTTGGTTAAAACAAATTTGCTTTTCTGATAGGCCAATCGATACTTTTCTTCAAGAAGCCTGGAATGCCTGGAAAACAAGATGCAACAAAACAGCAGTTATTGCTTTACTGCGATCGGTTCTTCGTGGTGGATACGAGCCGTTAATGCCATATATAGAACTTGCAGTCAATGCTGTTGAGGAATTTTTTGAATCTCTTACCGATGTTGGCTGCCCACGTAAGATTCGGCAAACTCCCAATTTCACTAGGCATTGGACAACACAAAAGTAGAATGCACATTGGAAATCACCTTTCAGCACAGGGGTCCAAGTAAAATTCCTAACCTTCCTCTGAAAGTGCACTCTTCAACATTTTGACAAGTGAAAATGTACACCAAAAATTTTTTATGACAAAATATTTCATTATGACTAATCATAGATATGTTTAACAATAAGCAATACATTGTTTTTTATAGTGATAATCACTGACATATGCATGAATATCTGGAAGTTAATGGCATGTAAATACATTTTCCCTTTTATTGCTAACCTTAAATGAACCCCTTCAGATGCACAAATGTGCCCCTAGAGGTAGACATACCCCAGGTGGAGTGCCCCTGCTCCAGAAGCAGTTTTGGGGAATTGATTTACCTGTGATGGTGTCCAGTTTTGAGGCGTTTGCTAAAATCGCATTTCAAAACCATCAGTAGTTTTTAATCTGTTAAGGAAAGTTCGTTTTTTGCAAACATCACTTCATGATATATTAGTGCTTCTCGAAAGTCATGCAGCCAATGAGAAGAACGATTTCAGACATGCACCCGAGGTTACACAATTTTTGATAATTTCTCTTGTTCTAGCAGCATTGATCGTCAACCCGTGGCTATTTTGAACATCTCTGCTGCTCCGATTGAAAATCTATTAAACTTTCACTTGTGTTTAGCAAAACATGTTATTTAGGGTGAACTACAAATCCGATCTTGGGAAATCATCAGAATTATTTTTTCCGCAGACAACAATCCAAGACGTTGCGCATATAACACACATAAGCTTTGTTACGCACGCGTTCTATCAGCGCCTCAAATATAGCTGCACAGCCAGCCGTTGTGATGTAACAGAGTAATTACTACCTACTCTATTTCTTAATTGTGGCCAATGTTCCCTCTAAGCTGCGCGGCCGCGCAGCTGCTGAGATCACTCTGCGCAGTTACAACAATGCTTAGCGCAGTCTCCACTACTTATCTTTAGTTTTTATCTGTAATACATCTTACTGTGTAATAGATTTAATAACTTCTGCCCAGAAAAGAAGTGATTCAGCGCACCCACTTGTTTTTCCGCGCAGCATTATTAAAAATTGAAGGGAACTCTGATTGTGGCAGTGAAAAGTATAGCATAGGTCCTAGTTTGGAGATGCGAAACAAAGTAAAACATTGTATAGAAAAAGTTTTCAGTTGTGGATTAAATATAGAACATCGTTGAAAGTGGGGTTGGCTTTTCTGTACGAACTTTTTTACTCTTTCAGCAATTGTTACGTCTGCGACTCAGGTACAGCTACTTCTTGAAAACATGAGCAAAAGACATTTGACGCCTATGCAAGAAAATGTTGATGACCACTGTACGCTTTTTTATCGGCATTTCAATGTTTGACTATTAGCAGAAATCATTTTTTGGGTTTGCAACGGGTAATAAAATATGTTGCTAAAACTTCATAACCGCAAAACTTTTGAACCTTTTCAGCGAACTGAAGATTTACATCTGCAATTTATATACCCTATTTGAAAGTACTATAACACACACTGACATATCCGCGAAAGCGTTCTTTTAGATCGACGTTACAGCGTCACGCCACATAAGGCGTCCTCCCGTTCTTATGTCTGAGCTTGCAATGAATGTTATACATATAGCATGTAGCCCGCACGAAGTTGAGTACACAATAAACCGTGTCATAGAGCAGCGTTGGCACAAACTTGCAGGTATGGCACCAACTTAAATTGATATTGGACCGTAGGATGATTCATAGAACCAGCTTCCATAGAAGCACCGTTCAGAGAACCAGCTTCCACTCACCAAACAGAAGTAAATGTCGTCACTACCAGCGCTGCCACTACCACGCCTGTTCCTGTCAATGCTCAAGGTGATTTATCAGCGTACCCTAATCTACGCGTAGGTATGTGAACTTCAGAAGCGATGAACTCTGAATTTTTATTTGGCTTCTGATGCATTATGTCGTTCATTATAAAAGTGCAAACTCCTTACCCAAACGTAACCATTCTGTTGAAAACCTTTATGTATATTTCTGATGGATTATTTTATGAAACGGTTTCGTGATTTTTTAAGAGGAGCAAACGAGTCGAGTGGCTAGAAATAAACCGAAGCTATAAATACTGGCAAAAATATCTTGAAGTGCGCAAGCTCCAAACAACAATCAATTCAAAAGTAGCTTTTTTCCTCTGCGATGCGTCTTTCTCACCTTTAAAAATTGACTCAGATCGTAGCTAAATTTTTCACAGTTAAAAGTCACGTTTCAACTTCTGGAATGTAGCGTGAATCCAAAGTAGTTCATTGTAGCTCGAGTACAATGTAATTCTAAACTAAATTAAATTTCTGTTTGCGAAAATGGGGCCAAACCTGTTTTCATTTTTCAAATGTCGACATAGATGATCTTATCATTATCAATCCCTAGTCCGCTTAACAGAGTTACGACTCGCGCTCTTCATCCTGTCAGGGGAAGGGAAGTGAGATTGAACGTAAATTACTAACAAAGCAGGGTTTTTGGGGTAAGGTTTCGATGGTTGTGTATTTTTGGTCCCCTTCTCTGCGAAGCTTCAGTGCTTGAAAACCTATGATGTGAAGGATAATTAGTTCTCGGCTTAAAAAGCGATGAAACGCACTGATCCAGACTATCAACATGAAGTTGAAGCAACCATTTCATGTTTAAAACAAAAAAAGTACGTGCGAGCACAGCAGCCTATTGCACAAAAAATTTTGGTTGTTGTTTAACTAATTTTTCGCTCCAAATTTTGTGCAAGAAAGCGAACAGACTTGCACGTATTTGGTAGCAAGAAGAAAAATCTGTTGCTAATTTCTATGATACTTCGTCTTCTCCTGTTTTTTATGATTTGTGCTGCGAATGAGATGAGACACAGCTTATTAGCTTTTAAATCGACGAAGCAAAATTGTGAGAAAAGTCTGACAGAAACTTTTGGAAACCGCTGCTTTTATGCAATTGTAGTTGTCATGGGTTTTCTAGGTCTGCAACAATTTTTTTCTGAGAAACAAAGTGTTGGGGTACACGAAATTTCATTTCATCCAAAATTATATAAATCTTAGGTAAGCTTACGACCATAAATATCAACCCACAACTACATTCTATATAAATAGGGTTTCAGACCTTGGCGTGGGCAGGGTTACCTGAATTCGATTTCTCATATGAAAAAAATTAGCCGACTGATTCCGCTGCGTCGCATTTGTAGAGAAAAGTTATTTGAAATTATTGAACTGTAATTTATGATTTATTTTTTCTAATTCAAGTATGGAATAGGCTTTGCTTTGAATATCAGAAACAAACATCATAGGATACACAGAGTTTCAACTCTTCTAACTGTTTGCAAAGCATAACGTTCAAAGTTGAAAAATGTCATCATTTCAGTTGGTCGGAAGCGGTCGCTTAGTGGACTCAAAAGTTCAAAACATTGCAGAACAAACAAACTGCTAATTATCATGCAGCAGTGATCGGTCCATCATCACAAACCACACGCCTCTTCACTGTTATTGTACTAGCAAAAAGGCTACAGTGCTGAAAGCGCATTGCACACACTGTTAATTAAGTTCACAAATGGTGACTAGCTGTTTCAAGAGGTAACATCAGAACTCAAATTCACACCAGTAATGAAGTTCCATTGCAGCGCTTCTTGGCTCTGTGATTTGCGAGTACGAATTCGTAGGACGCGGAGATTTGAGACCGGAAAAGGAAAGGTTGGCAATATTCGGTTAACTGCATTCGGGAACGTGGAATAATCGCAACCCTTCACTTCGTCTAATGATTGTTTCTTTGCGTTCTGTGTTCTAAGTAAACTCCTGTACTATTTGAAATCTGGTCCACCCACTGCCGTCTTGCACATCGTCTGAATACTTTCAGCATTCCATGTTTGCTTTCTATGTTAGGGGTTTCGCGAGTCGCGACACGATCACTTATCTGAAACCTCTGTGATGAAACACAGGGACATCCCTTTCGGAATCATTCCAAGCAGAAAATAGAATAAACAAAGAATGTCGCGCAGCTTCGCAAGACTTCGCGATAGTCTGAACCCGTCTCAACACCGTTCTAGCAAGGCTTCTTCACTGGTGTAGTGAAGAGATACTCTAAAATTGCAGTCTATAGCACATCTTCGGTTTATTTCTCAGGTAGTTGACAGTCTTTCCACTTGTCGCCCTAAACTACAATTTAAAGATACATTGGAACGCTGAGATGTCCAGCTTCAAAACTTCACCAGAAGAATGGGAGATATTGGCACGCACAACATGTTTTTTTGCCTGGATTTTGACAACTATCTGAGACACACTGTGGAATATGAGAGTGGTAGAAACCAAAAATAAACGCGGTTGGAAGGAAATCCGTTTCGAGGTTTGAAAACAGTCTGTATCACTGATATGTTGTGGGTGTGTGTTGCGCACATCAGAAACATTGTGCGTAGGATAGGGACTAACATGACCTGGAAAAAACGTCGAAAGAGATGTTGAAAGTGACGCATTTGCACTGCATCTTTACAAAGTTTAGAAAAACAGCCGCAACACAGCAGATCACTTCGCCCAGATCACGCAAATGGCTGCATGGTTATGTTGCACTAACTGCTGTTACGCACATCAGATATGATATGTACGAGCTTCCTGTTTTCAGAGATCCCTCTTCCTCGCGGATATATCGCATGTGCGATCTTCCGTAGACCCCACAAAAACCCGTGTGACATCTGGAAAGCCTATAACAACAGGTGCCTTTTTTGTGAACGTATTCTTGAATATACTATAACTGAATCGAGATAAAGAAGACAACGGACAAAGTTCAGTGCAGATGTTTCCAGTATGAAGTTAGGATTGTATTGCGGGTTGTAAAACACAACTTTTAGCCTTAATGTTATTTGCAACAGCAGTTGCTGAAAACGTTATGGCAAGAATGTAATTAAATGTTGTAATGATCAGGTTTTGCAGTTTCATCTTGGAAAATTAGATTAAAAATATAGTGTTACATTGTATAACCAAAGCGTTTTGTTTTCAAGCTCAGGCATACAGGTTGAAAGTATAAAAAACAAATTGATAACTGGTACCGCAAAGCCAATAAAATCATGATTAAGCTACTTCTTGTGCTGCTCTTCATACTATTGATCAAAGATGCAGTTAGTCAAGGTGGGTAACTTTGACATGCTTGTTTAATCTCCTTTAAGTGAAACACAATCATTTACAATTACCTGCACAAAAGTCTAACCACTTTTCTTGGGTTGTTATGTGGCATTCAAATTCAGATTTTGTGTTCTCGTCCAATGATGTTGGAAATTAGGAAGCTTTTCAAATGGGCGGCATTTAATGGGCGGCCATTAGCACAGTGTGGAGTATCCGCCTGCGAATTGTAAGGTTGGATGATCGATCCAGGACACGTCCTCTGAACTTTCTCGCCCTAGCGCTCCTTGGACAAAAGCGTTCACCGCAACCGACCCTACAAAATCTTTAATTCAGGCTTCGGCCTGCCGGCAATTGTCTTTAAATAAATCAGTGGCATTGGATGCGATCAATAATACATTTAAAAATATTTATGTTAGGAAAACACATTTTTATTCTGAAAGCGATTGGTTGAGAGTATTTTATTTCTTCAAACAACCTGGACATTATTCTGAAATCTCTCCAATGTTCATGTAACACACGACCAGGTGATCTGGTTTGGAGGAAATGGCACCGAAAATGAAAACTCTGTTAACGATGATTGAGAGACTACTCCAAGCGATGGCCAGTTAATCAAGAAACTGAGACCACGTTCGGAGAAGTTTCTCTAAATCTCATTACGAGCTTTGTTACTAGAGCACGCTGTAGTTGCTCTAGAGCTGTACTACATTAAGATAATTCAGGCTTGTCGATCATGAACAACCCTTTGATGCTTACGCCAAACATTCGGGGCGTTGATCCAGATAACCTTCCAGTTCCCTCAATGCCCTGGTGTCCTTGCTCTAATCGTTTCTTTTATTGCTGGCATACTAATTATCGACGAATAAAATCAATCCAAGTTTACATTTATCTGCATGTGGTTTGACTTCAGTAAGAGCTCTTTTAACGGATCACATCTGCCGGGAGCTCCCTTCCGAAGCCGCATCACGGTATTTCTCTACTACTTGATGGTGACAGTTCGCGCTAGGAATTTGTACTGCAGCTGCAGTCGACACAGCTTGTTTATGAATGTTTGAAAGCCGACCAGTGTCAGGTCCCTTTGTCTTTCTTCACGAACGTGTTGATTTTGTAACCGCAAAAAGTGACGCGACAAATTGATTTATGTCTACTTTTTCAAGACTTGTCACAAGTATGGTAAAAGTGGATAATACAGCTTAACACAAATCTTCGCAATTAACCAGCCGACATCTCAATATATTTGATGGCACACCCACACGATTCAGATGATATTTCATAGGCATAATCCAAATCAATTTTCTATATAACTCATATGACAACTAAACGTCTAACACTAGACTCTGTTTGAGTTGCAGAAACGCAACCTTGTTTTTTGTTGGTAATTGTAGTGAACTCTAGTGGCTAAACCAAAACTATAGGCTTATTCACGAAAAGCTGCTTGGAAAAACATTTTGGATTTTGTAAATGTGCAGTTAATTGTATGCTTTCCACGACATTTTCATCCTTTTTTATCTTTGCTGATAATGAGTCATGTTTCCATTAACTTGCACATTGTTCATCAGTTACCATGTTTCCTCTAGTCGCATTTACCAATAGTTTCATAAACTTGTAATGACGAAACTATTGTTTCATAAACTTGTTATGACGAAACAATAGTTTCATAAACTTGCAGTTTTGTGGAGTAGAAAACTTGAAGTTGTTCTAAATCTGTCGTGATGTGCATGCCATGTCAAAACGCAATGTGGACAAAGTCTTTCCAACAGCATTTGATATTTGCGCTCCTGCCACGTAAAACATCACAAACGTAGCGTTCGTGACTTGACCAGCGAAGCGTCCTGAAAGAGTAAAAAACGAATGAAAAGTTAAAGCTATCTCGCCTGAATAACGAATGAAAGTGAATGTTTTCTTTTATAGTGGAGGTGTTGATAATCCTTTTGAAAATGCAACAGCTGATTGATATTTGGAGCGCATATTTCAATAATCCAGCCAAACCTCGTTATTATCGATGCACAACAAAAGTGCTTGCATGTTAGCAAGGGGAATATTTGTTCTTTTTTCACAGTTCAAACAAAACCCGTAATCAAGTCTGTTCCAGTGGCAACCGCTTATTTTTAACATGGTTTGATTGCTTTAATTTTTTTTGAATTGATTTCTCAAACTATGGTTCATCCGCAGACGTCGCCTGCTACGGTGGTTCTCGAACTTTCACCAATCACGTCATCACACATGACGGAATCCGTGGAGAGGCTTGTTGGGCTCAGTCCATTTGTGGCTTTGCCACGTTCATCTATACCTTGAACAGTGATCAAGGTATGTATGCACAAGTTTGTTTCGTGTGTTGAGGTTTTAAGAACAAAGCTTCCGTAATACCGAAAAGATTCAATAAAACCAGTACCTTAGGATATTTGCTTAGAAAAGGAGAACGTGAAAAAAGCTTTTTTATTTTATTATTTGGTATTTTACCGAGGCATCCGCCAGTGCGTTGAAGTAGACACATCTGTTTTTTCTCCAATCTCGGAAAAATCCCTCTTACTGTACATGTTATGATTTCTAGAGAATGGGCCTCAACACAAGGTTAGGGCGTATCAAACTCTTTCGTAGGAATTCGAATTGCAGCTGTCTGCTCAAAATAAGGAACTTTATTTTAACATAGCATTTGCCAAGTTAGCAACCTTGGAAGAAAAATAAATTGGAAATGCTGAACACTTGTTAGCCACCAATCAAGTTGAAAACGCGACGATGTGCAAATAAGACATTACCTCTACTGAATTCCTGCGATTCAAAGAAAACCTGAAGTTTCTTTCCTAATGTTTGTTCCTAATCAAGCAGCACAAAGCGAGTCAGAAAATAAAGAGTCATCTTCGAATCGATGGAAATTTGTAAAAACGCTGCCTGAAGTAAATGAAGTTATTTACATTATTTAGATTTTATTTTAAAGCAGCTGAAGGTGCCTGCTCATCAGGCAAGCTCATATACTTGGCCAAGGTCATTGTGTCTGATTTAATCCTGTGGAAGTATTCCGCTCACAACATGCTATTTCTTTCTTTGGTTTTGTTTTCAATCTCTCAATTGTTGCCTGTTGCTGTCACTTTGCATGCATTCTACCCCATACTTGTTCCTGTCTGCACAGAGCCAAGGGATGCTTTTTCGCTGATTTAATTATATTTGGTGAAAGTCACATAGGTTTCCGAAACGTTATATTTTTGTTTGTTTCTTTCCTCATCCGCCATCGCATCGTTGCAAAAGATGTTCAGAGAAATTGTTTGTAACACCACAGGTGATATGCCATGAAATCCCCTGCAATAGCCTTTTGGAAAGTTCTGCTTCTGAAGCAGTGAATCTTGAAGAATTTTTCGCACAAATTTATACTTTGATTCATGACTGTAGTTTCACATCTCTGCCAATGATAACCTTACTTCGTGAATGCGATTCTCCTTACATCAAAGTGTTTTTCCTCTTGTTGAGTAGATTTGCAATTTTATTGAATAAAATGTCCCACACACTTCGTAGCTGATCGACGGAAAAAAGCTTTTGACTCTGCCTGATCTGGTTTGTTGAAAGGTACGAGACGAAATCAAATGCATCCGAGTGTTTTACATGAGAGGCCAACATCAGATCTCGCTTTGTCTGTTTGGGTACATCTCAATGAAGAAACACCATTTTGGCATGCGTGCAGCCTCATTATAAAGTTAGTCTTGAAAAAAACATTAAAGCGTCCGATGGACTAAAATTGCTTGATGGTTTATTTCCCAGACCACTCGGGGTTGAATTAACTGCACTGTTTTTCTACAACACAATCTTGAAAATAGGAATTACGCAGTGAAAGAATTCACGCAGTTGCAGTTATAACATATTTCAACATTAAACATTTCATTCTCTTAGCGATGGTTCTGGGAGTGATTCGGGGTTGATTTGAGCTAACCCGGACAAAAAAATTGCAACCAAAAGCGCTTTTTCAATCTAAAACAGTATCTTCTTCGGCTGAGCAGTAGCCCGTTACAGACTCTTGCTTTTTGCGTTCGTCAAGAGTATAATTTTTTCTGTGTACCATTTGTTGAACAAACCGACGTAAAATTCTCGATGCTAAAATCACAAAGCCGCAAAGAGAAAAACTGTAAATGAAAACCGTGATTGAGTCCACGGTGGGTTGTTGTAGATTTGATTCCACTATTCATGACTGTAGTGAGCATCGGTGTGGTTTGTTGCATAATGTGCACAGTGAGGTTGTCAGTATACGCAACAAGCAGCAGAAGATTAACTTGGGTGCGTGGAAAAGAAAATTTAGGCTTGATTTGCTGACATATTTGGAACGCCAGCTGAACAAATTTGCAAATGCTCTCCATACCTGAGAAAACTCTCTACCGATTATGAAGACCATGAGATAAGACGTAATTCATGTGGTAAATGGGCAATGGCACCTTTGTGTCCTCCGCGTAATGGCTCTCAACCCACAGTCGAAATGATGGCAGAATGGCAGATGTTGTTTCGGGGAGATTTTCGTGTCAACTCTCCGGTGAGTGGAATATATTCGTTAAAGTCTAGTTGCTGTGTGTAAATATACAAAATGTGTTTATGTCCATGTGTAAAAATAAATGAATGTTTTTCGCCTCAGGTTGCACTTGCAACGTTGTTTTCGCAAGCCCAAGAGGATTTGAACCATTGTACAAGTACTGCAGATGTAGCATACTACTGCCTTGTGGTGTGCAACTAGCATTGTAGTAGAAGTAAAAGTAAAACATGTATTGATGCAACAATGGCATAATGTGCGGACATAAATGACAAAATCTTACCCTAGTGAGGAGTCTTAACTGTTACATTAAAATACTTAACATGTTAACTTACACTGTTCTGATTCAAAGTTTTGGTTGCTAAATAAACACCAATCAAACGTAGCATTTCTCTTCAGTTCAATTTCGTTGTATTGTCTTTGTACTACCTCGAGAATTTCGAGATTGTTCAATGAAACTTGAACACATTTCTGTTTGTTAGTGCCAGGGCCAAGTAGATATTCGTGCATTGGTGGCAGGTCGATGGCAGTACCTCGCGGAAAGCTCTTCTTTGAAATCTATGTTGTCGGTTCATCCTTTTCAAGGCTAAATGAAATTGAGTTCAGTTTGTTCAGCAACAACATTTTTACTGGACAATTTTAGCCTAGCGTTGGTAAGAATTTAAACCATCTCAGGAAACGTAGCCTCATTTTTACTTTTATACCTTTTTCACAATTTGCACGTTCATTGCTCGCTCGGTGCAACGTAAACTGCAGTAGCCAAATTTTGACCGGGTGAAAACCGTGAATTTGTGAAGCGCGTTAATATATGCTTCAATTTTTATTTTGACGTGATTCTTGGCATTTACACGTTTTTTTGTATTGCAGCTGCATTGGTCGATTTATGAACGAAACTTTGCAGGTGGTTCAATGGATGCCACTGCACAACACACGAGTCCATAGTGAATGTTGCTCACATTATTTACGTTTGTGAGGAAACCTATGACAATATTTCTGAGGAAATGAGGGTGTATGAAAGGAAGTAGCAGTATTTATCTTCAAATAGTGGAAGCCTGATGCGCATCAATATATGTGAATCAAAGGCAATTTTTTCAAGATGCCAATATGTGAATTGGGTGTTTCCAGGACATGAAATTGCTATCGAATAAAGTGGAGTTCCTATTATTTCAAACATATGTAAACCACGTTTTCAAAGAGCGTATCGTCCTTGTTTAGAGAGCTCCCGGATTGCACAGCATAAGCGGAGGTAGATTGGCGGGTGTTGAAAGCAGCTTTAGCGTCATCTCCTTCTATGGTATGCTGACGGAAACGCCTCGGTGTGGCGAATAAACGTCAAAACGTATCCCCATGTTGGAACCAAGAGGTGAAAGGTGCTATTCGAAGAAAGGAAGTAGCCTAAACGATATGGCTTCAGAACAAAGCTGAATCTTCTTTGCATTCAAAGAAGGCTGTGCGCGAAAGTCCGCAGACCTCACGGTCAAAAAGTCCAAAATTCAATCTTTTGGAATTTTCGCGAATACTACGCACAAAGGGGATTCAGATTACGGGCAAGACAACAGCATAATTTGGCAGAACATCCGGGTTCTTTGCGGCAAACGATCTCATACAGCTAGATCCATCGAAGACCAAAATGTTGATTGGAGTGAATGCATTTACTCCCGGGACATCTTTTCACTTAGCAGCCCTATAAAAGGGTATTGCGAGTGCCTTCAAAGAAGATATCGTAATATATTTGAATCAAAGTTCCAGGATACCCACTGCGATTTTCGTCCTGGGCTTAGCACCACGTACAAAAGTTTCACTCTCAAGCAAATTCTTGAAAAATTCTTGGAGTATGCCAAAGATATGTTTTATCAACCTCTAGAATGTTTACGACAGGGTTTCTCATGTAACGCTTCAGGGTGTGTTGCGGGTCTACGGTATTGACGGCCTCCTGGTACTGCATTTCTGCTTAGACGTTTGTGTCCGTTTGGGTGGAAGTGAATCACAACCGTTCAAAGTGGGTGTTGGATTCCAACAGGATAGTTTGCTGTGACCACTCTGCTACTGTTTATATGATTTGGATAGACACTAACAGCTGAATGAACAACGTTGCCACTGTTAGAAGCTGCGTGATCAGCTTTGTGCGGACGGTTAGGTGCGGTTGAAACACCTCTTATACAGGGCCTTCAACATACACTTGAACCCGTAGCCTATTCGACCAAACAAACTGACGGAAAACCTATAAGTTTTTTGCCTTGCCGAAGTACTCGAGCGAGGGCATTTCTTTTCGCATTCCTGGGACAGCTACATCGTGGTTCCTTCTATCTTGAAAATAGTTTTCACGACTTCATCTTGCTGGAATTCACATGATTCTTGGTGCGATTGCTCAGGTACTGCAGATAAATCTACTAAACGTGGTTGAGTCAACCGAGAAGGGAACTCCATTGCTTTCAAGTCATGAAATTTTTCACTGAAGTCATGAATCAGCATTTCCACGTGTGCAACAATAACTGTGTTTGCCAACTGAGTGTTTTCACATTCTTTGAACCAAGAAAATTGAACATAGTGACAAAATATTGTTTCTGCACAAACTGCGAAATCTCAAAATTCCAAGTATCTTTTCTTTTGCATTGCAAAGTGTTGCATTAGCTTACTGAAGCTGCTTGTTTAAAGAACAAACTTTCTCAAAAATATCCGCTAAGTAGTTCACAGAAGCTTTTCCACCTGTGGTCATCAGTAGCACTAGCATCATTTCAGATTTATCCTTCAAAAACTCTGAGTGGTTCAAATAGTTCCATAAATCATTTCAAGCAGTTACCCTTTGATCAGTTTTTTTTAAGGAAAATGTTAGGTACCCGGTGTGGACCTGTAGAGACCCGATTTCTCAGATTCTAGGGACCCGATGATAATCTTCTCTGATTCAAGTGACACGACTTGAAATTCTAGGGACCCGAATCGGGTCCCAAAAACACCTCAAAAAAATGCCTTTGATAGCCACGTTACTCCAGTGTGGAGCAACAATCGCCTGTGATCAGCGGCGGAACTGGCGGGGGCAGAAATGCGAACCGTCCCCCTGGCAGGATAAATCTAAAATATAGGCTCCCACTTAGCTTATATTGCTGCATTTAGTTTGCGTTTAGTTTTCAGTAGAGTTTTCTATTTTTCGTTTTTTTAGAAAAATTTCTGAGTGTTTTCTATTGATTTGGGGCTTTAATATAGACATCCTCCACATCCAGATGCACTGTCATTTCTCAATTTTTGCTGAGTGTTGGTTGGTGGGCTCTGTTCAGCTAAGATTTTACCCCTGGCCCAAACATCTAGTTATACGCTACTGCCTATGGTATGCATGATTAGCCTCACAAAACCTCTGGAGAAGACGTTCTGCTTTGGCATTACCTTTGTTGGAATTGATACGTTTGATCACAGAATATAGTATTTCGTGCAGTTTAGGAACAACAGTTTTGCAACGAAGTTTTCCGTGTTGATAGCACAATGCACAGCTGACATGCTTGAATTGTGGGTAAACAAGTGAAACAGCTTTGCAACTACCAACAAGTTTAATTGTGAACAAGCGCCTTTTCATTTTGCATTCCCAGCAAAATTGTTTCGTAATGTCTCGTCCTCCACGCCCTACTAAACTTTTGCCAAAGTCCCACCAATGGGGCGCACGCCCCACTTTGAGAACCACTGTCTTGACATTTGCCAACATTGGGGTAAAAATATATTAAATTCACATAAACCCATCAGCTGTGCGTTCTTGGGCCAATAGCAGTGTGAAGTATATGGAAAAGTAGAAACTGTTTCTCCTTGCAAGCTTGATGTAGGTATTAGCATAACCGTTTGTTTATTGCATGATATTCCCATTGCAGACACAGAAAAGCCCGTATCCTACACGAGTTCACTGGACGTAGAGAGAGTTGCATAAGGTGCCCAAAGAAGACATGAAAGTTACAGGACCAAAGGATGTTTCTGAGAGACTTGTCACTTTATTGTGCTGTGACTTGATCTTCAACGTTACCCTCCCCGCCTCTGCTTATGAAACACTATCATTTATTTTTGGATGCCTATTGAAAATTCCAGACGTGAAACTATCACATAAGCCTTGAACACCCAAATAATCCTCAACAGTTTTCATATAATGATTAACTGTACAGCCAGCCATGTGGCACATGTTGTTTTGGTGCTACGGATAATTCACGCAGAACGTTTGGACAAGCGCAGAAAGTGGTTGAGAATGCGATTGTTGTGCATAATGTGGTCGTTGTGTTATGTGATTTCATTTAACAATTTTGGTTTAAACTTCAGTTAATTTTGCAGATTTCATAGGTTTCGGTTTCACACAGCAATATGGGTCACTATTTAGCTCAATTGCACAAAATGAGGCTAGCCATGCGCATCTCATTCTGTGCCAGGTTTCCTCAACCTTTGGGAAACGGAAGAATTTATGATGGGTCACGGATTTGCATTATTGAAATTGGGTGTGTTTAGCCAGCGGAAGTTTTGATCGAAAATCGTAGTTAGATCGTCAAATAATAACATCTTTCTACGCTTTCTTTCGTGATTGTGTGTTAGAATTTTTTGCCAATTGGACATTTCTACGTGAACTGCCACATTTTTCACAATATGTAGTTGTTTGAGGCAGACACGCGGGTCTTATCGCAATGAAAGCGAAACATAGAAGCAAGCTTAATATGAAGGTGACTTGAAATGTGCCATATCATGTACATATCATGTATGTGCGTAACCCACGTTGTGCTATTGCAAGTTATTTTGGTTTGTTTTCATTTTTCCTGTGTTCGGTACACGAAAAGCGGAAGTGCTAAATAGCCTTATAATAAATACTACGGCCAAAGCAAACGATACAACTGACATCTTGCAAACGTTTCGATAAC
>JGI24021J15306_10003083_pt1 | contig 18582 bp, 8 predicted proteins | sample Ectturendosymbi1_FD_15306 | JGI IMG/M metagenome (IMG submission 15306)
AATCATTGCAAGGAGATGGGAGCAGAACCAGGCAGGAGATTCCTCAAACAGCCGGCTGCAAAGCTAGAGCCTGTAATTGTTGCTTTCGATAAGGAGAGTTCGAATCCCAGCCGCTGGTGCTTTCAACTGAAGTTGAAATCAATTAAAAAACTTTGAGAGACAAGGAATGACTTACGAATTGTTGCTTGAAATTTTTAGCATGGAAAAACTGAATAGTTTATTGCACCGCAACTGTAGTGTAAACTTTTTTACCGAATTAGTCCATTTCACTGTACCACCCGAACTAACTAGAGTTGGCATGCTAGACTTTTTCCGCTGCACGTTAAGGTCTGTTGCAAACCACATGATCGTCTGAGACAGAAACCACGCTAAACGCGGAGAGTAATTTTTGTCAATCAGAAGTGCCGAATGGCCGTTGCGATCTGTGTTCGTTGAACAGTGTTGTAGCTGTGTTTAGTGGAGGAGTTCCAATTGTGCTCAATTTTTGTAATCTTCAATTTTTGTAATCTTGAGTTTGGATCTTAGCAACATTGCATAATTTTTTCTTTTTGTTTCATATGTTGACTTTTGCGCAGGACTGAAGATGTGTAACATACGAAACTAGTTTCCTTACGCAATAAATTGCGATCGATTCGCTTGGTGTGGGTCACTGCTGTGGCTTTACAAATATTGCTAACTTTGATTTAATGAGAACCTTGAGCTTGTTTTGCCGCAACGAGACGTTCCCACCTAGGAATTATGGAACTCAATGACACCCACCGTGTGTTTCGCGGTTTCGTCTTTGTTGCTGCCATCACAGAAAATCCAGACTTGCATAAATAGGATAGCGGAAATAGCAGCAAAGTTTTTAATGATTTTATGCCAAGGTCAGGGTATTCTGGCAAGACCTTCATCCAAAACATTGGCAGAGTCGTACGAAAAATACATTTCTGGCTACCATCATTTGCAATGTCCAGCAGTTAGTCCTCTTGTTGGACAGGTAAGGTCGATTCACCCGGTTTGAAAATAAATGGATTACGGATCCATTTCTTTGCAGTTCGTGGGTCTTTAGCGCTTGAACTCTTGTAAAAGAACACGCAAGCGATTGCTCACAAGGTCGGAGAACACTTGCTCAAGCTCGCTGTCTTTCAAAGTCTCTGCTATTACAGTATTTGAAACATGTCAAATACCCTTTGTCTGCGCGCTGATACCACAATTTAATTTTGTCTTTATGCAGCCACTTTATCTGCCAACTTGAATAGAATTGTCATTTTGCTTGAAGTGAAAGACTTAGTTTGTTGAGCAGATTGAAGATGTGACACAAGTAGTCAAGTTTGAGAACCCACTTTTCGTCACTGAATTTGTCAGCAAGATCCGAATTTTTCTCTAGTGGAAACCTTTGCAGTGGTTCACGAAATTCAAACACTCTGTTCAATGATTTTCCTCAGGAGAGCCACCTTACGTTTGTGTGCAAGAGAAGGCATTTGTGCTCTGCATCCATGTCCTCACTTAGATGCTCAAAGAGCCGGGTTTCAAATAAATGAGTTTTAATGAGGTTGATCATTTTAACCGTATCATGGAATACACTATAAAGCTCAGGTAATGTATTTCAGCTTGCCAGGATTTCCAGGTGAATGACACAATGAGTAGCCCCGCACTCTGGTGCCACCTCCTAAATCTGACAAACTTGCCTGCATTCAGAAGCACATGTTTCAAAAACATGAATTCTTAAGCACATCCATGATTAAATAATAAATGAAGAAACACGATGACTGCTAATAGGCTGTCTTCAAAATTACCAGATAGCCTGCTTCACACCTAATTTACAGTACTCCGACAGTATAATCACAAAATTGAACTATCTGATAACTTCACTTTTTTACAACTTCGCCTCACAACAAAATGTTCACTCGCTTATCGCTGCTTCGCCAAATTTGGGAGTGATTTTAGTAAAGCGCAAATCCTATGTTATACTAAAAAAATTATGATTCAATATTCAACCAAAGTGGTTCAATATTGAATCAAATCTTGAATAAACCGTAACTCAAGTCTAACATATACTCAAGTTTGATTCACGGTTACTCATTGAATTGATTCAATCGCAGGTTTACTCAAGTTTTTTTCAGATAAACATCTACTCAAAAATGAGTAAATACACCGATTGAATGATCTTTGATTCGATACCTTTTCGATGATTTATCTGAAGTGAAGCTACAGTATCAGTTCGGAACACATAGATGTCCAGACGTCTCGCTAACTGCACATTGGCATATTATCAGAAAGACCAGCGACTGCAGTTCTTCACCTACCTGCTGCTTTGTCACATTCTCTAAAGTTTATTAAAACGTCATGTATTTAATGGGCGCAATCGCACGCACCTGCACAGCACGAAATGAATATGCTGGGCTGTTCATGCTGCACTGATGACCGTTATCAATCGTATACATACTCACTCAACCGAGCATGGGTCTATTCGTAATAGGCCTAACATTTTAAAACGTTAAAGTTTCAAGCCAGCCTAAACCAAATCCTAACTCCCTTGCAAAACACTTAACAATCAGACATAGCTTTACTAAAGCAATGAAGTCACTTGCCCATGCCTAGCCTATAACAGGCCTACCAGTTGTCAATACCAATACCCAATTAATTTAGTCTTGGCGGGCGTTATCTCGGTTTCATTCAGTTGCGTATACGCAATTGTTGCAGACATTGCGCCATTGTTACGATTCCCCAGTGACTGAGTAATTGCACAGTAATTCTCTCTTTTTCATCAAACGTCCGAAAGTAATTACGTCTAACGTTAGAAAAATGTTTCAAAGCATTTAACCTGGAAAATGACACGGCCCAGTAACGAACTCCTCACGGACCGGCACCGGGCCGAGGCCCGGTGGTTGCCGACCACTGTGGTAGTGCCTTTGATGGAAGAGTACAAGAACTGTGGGCTAAATGTAACTACTAACTACTTTTGTACATCTTTGGGTCGCGCCAGAGACCAAGTTACTCAAAAGAAACACTACAAGTGTTCGCGCTATCAATTTTTACTGCCGTGAATTTCCGTTGGATATTCGGCTGTTAAAATATGCACCACTGTATACTTAAAAATTATTTTTCACACCACCAATAGAATATGTCATGCTTCTCTTTTGTAAAGTGAAGAGGAACAAGATTATGTATCTACTTTTTTCAAACTGTGGTTGAAGTAGAGGCTGAAGCAAGGACGAATCAAAGAGCCTCACTGGACTACAACTAAGGGCGGTGTGGACAGAGCTGATGAAATGGTCCGTGTATACTTTATTAAGGTCACTTCTCGAAGATGAGCAGTTGTAGTTTTCAACCTGTGGGCATTGTAGCACTGGATGCATTTATAATTTGCAAACATTTGCAAGTACCAAGCAAAAAGAACATATATTATTTCATCGAACTGGAGGAAAAGCTGTGTTCAGCAGAGCGAAGTTATAGGAGACGTAGACTCCCATAAGCATTGCAACTGAAACACATTCGAGAAGGAACTGATGATGATATACCACTCCATAAAAGAACCAAATGCAGAATATTACAGTCAAACAAAACAAGAATGAAGTGTTGTAACTGTTTGAAGTTCGTGTGTGGAATGTGTTCTGGCCTTGCGTGCAAAAGTTGTTGAGAAACGTGCTTGGATAGCTCAATATTCTCTGCTTAGTGGGCAAATCGTGGTAATTCAAGACTCGCGTGGTAATTCACTTTTTTCCGTTTTGAAACACTGGTTTTATAATTTATTTTTTGTTAGGTGGCATGTTCAAGATACAAAAACAATAAAAGTGAAAACGTTAAGGTTCCTAGCTAGAAACACTTCTCGTAAAATTTAAAAAGAAAATCCCAAACGGGTCAAATGACGCGTTTGTTAGTCCTAGGGTTAACAAAAAGGTCGTTCTAATAAGACTGAGGTTTCAAAAACAATTTCCATATAAGATTCCAATGCATAAATATGATGTATAAATCTTAAGCAAAACGTTATTTACTAGAAGTTGCTCCTGCGTGCACAGCCGCCATGCAGATATATGAACTTTCTTCGTACACGGTAGTACCAGTAACGCCATAACGATGACCTTGTGCAAGTGTTTGACATCCAGGTGGACATAAAACATTGAATGGCGTTTCTTGAAAAGGCCCTCGCGAAACAGAACAACTCATCCCAATTGCAGGTATCCACTCTACAGAAAATGCTCATTTTTATGAAGCAGGTCTTTTGTTTCAAATCGTGAAATCACATCATATGAACGATTAAATCAACGGGAAACAAGAATTTGAATGCTTTATAACCAATACGTGCATTTAAACATAGTTAAAATTGACAGAGAAGTTGCAGCAGCTAGGGTTCATGAACCGAACGAACTGTAGATGGCTAACGTCAATAAGACATTTCGTAAGTGGTAATTTCAATGAACATACATCGAAAGGAACAACGACGCTCAGAGCGAGATGATTTGAAGAAACGACGGACGAGAAATTTTGCAATAAAGCACCCAGAGTAAATTTTAGTGACTGACGCGTTTTCTCACTATATAGCAAATGTTATTTTTGGAAACTCTTTACCCGTACTTAAATTACTTTGAAGTTCAAAACAAACTTTGAAAAGTTGAACGCAAAAGTTCTTACAAAACCTGCAAAAAGCTTTCGCTTACATTGACAAACTCCCACAAATTTTTTCGTCTATGTTGACAAAAGTTGCTGATAAAGATAACAGTGGGAAATAAAAGAAAGGTCCGCTTTTTCATTCACGCCCGCTAAATTGAAGTTTGTGTAAATCTATATACACAATTTTTCTGCACATTTATACTTGGTTTTGTTGAAGGGTGGGTTTCCCAACGAGTTTTTATTTAAGTGAATATTGTTTGAAAAGTGGTAACAGACTAATTTTGTGAAAGTTTTTCACTTTGCGTGTCATGTATTTTTTGTCTCACTAGCCAGGGGTGGCGGAACCGGGGGCTGCATGGGCTTAGACCCCTAACATTTTTCTGGAGGTATGGCTCCCAACTTTTACATTTCCAATTTTGTTTAAATGGGTTTTACCAACACATTTTTATTGGGTCCATTGTTAAAGTAAATCGCTTGGTGAGAAAATTTTTCCATACTTTTTGACGTGAACTTGTCCCCCACTTTTGAAAGGTTCCTCCACCGCTGTCACAAGCGTAATGACAAAATGCAAGATATTAACTCTTTGAATACCATTTGCATCTATATTCTGTTCAAGTGACAATTTCTTATAGGTGACCCTCCTCAAACTGTCGGAATAATCGAAACTTCCAGCAAACGATTGTGTTACGGATGAAGCTGTTAATAGGTTACGATCTGATGTTTTGTGATATTTTGGAGATTCATCTACTTAAAATACATCATTAGAATACAGGCCAAAACTTATAAGGGGCTAACCAAAATCTCTGGAAAATTCACACACAAAGGAGAAATCCATGCTGCAGTTATAGTTATACCAAAAGCGTCCATCATACACCACGCATTCGTTGCCGTCATTGTTCGTGGCACTTGAGGTATTGTTCAAAGCTCTGCATGAAATGAAAGGCATTAAATAACTCTTATCCTTTCTAAAAACACAATGCTTTCTTGAATAAATAACAGCAGCTAATTAACAAGTATGATATTTCATGGCAAAGGCAAAGGAAAATTCTTTAAAGATATAAAATCAAACGCCAGCACTGCAACGTCTGTACCTGAGTAAACACATAAGAGGAGAAGAGATTCTTTTATAACAAATTTTTACATTTCTTTACATTTTGACTAACAAAATGATGGAAAACGTGCAACGAAAGCATCTCCAATAAAATAAATTTGGCAACCAATTTATCTGCTTAGTTTTGTCTATTTGGATGTTGGTAAAACTATTGTAATAGCATTTAATTATATCAGTAATGCAAAGAATACGTTTCTTTTAATTTCTTCAAATTTTTTCTCTATTGACAAAAACGTCTCAAGACCAGCTGTGATGTTAGCGTACGAGCTTTTGCTTCTGGCCTTGATTGATTGTGCAATCCCATTTCACCGTTCCTGACATTGTTGTTCTTGGACTCGTGGTAATAGCAGTACATGCATTTTGCAAATATCTTTGATTTGAATGCTTGACTTATAGAGTTTGTGTGTTTCAACATAGTGCTTTTCTGTTCAGGTGCATGTCGATATCTTAGCAAAGTAAAGACTACATATATACCAGGGTTGCCAGGTTGGCATTTTTAAGGCCAAATTCCAGAAATTTGGCCTTTTTTTAAAGTGGTTGGGCATGAAAAAATGGCGTTTGGCATGTACGTCATACTTTGGCATTTTTTTGGCCTTTTTGATGGTGCTAGCATGTAAAAACATTGTTTGGCATTTTTTAAAATCTCCGACTCATTTACTGCTGTCGGCTTGGGATTACAGAACTTTTTCTCAAGACAAAAGTCCTCTTTACTAACACAGTCCTATTCTAGAAGATGCAAGCGGCTTTGCCGCAGAACCGTCGCCAGAACGTTTTCAATAGGGGGGCTTTGCGTTTCTACGAAGGGGCTTTGGTTTGTGCGTGGGGGCTTCACACTCATAATAGAAAATGCCAAAATCTCAACGGACTTATAGTGTTTCATGTTTCAATTTGGGGGGCTAAGTCCATAAAAGCCTGCCTCCTTTGCCATCTAAGTGACGTCACAGGGCAAAAGACATAACATTTTTTGGGCAAGACTTCGAAAACTGCGGCACATTGTACAGTGTCTTAACCCATTAATGCCCGAAATTCAAAATATTTGAATTTTTTGTGTTCTGCCGTAATATGTTGTTCGAGATGTTGTCCTGAAACTGGTTTGAGTTTGTTTTTTGTGAAATTCATTTTCAAAAGTCCTTTTTTTGGCCGCATGATATATCATACGCTGGGCATTTAAGAGTGTGTCAGCTGCTAATATGTGACCTCTATGTTGAATCGTCATTTCAATGACATGTGCAGGCGCAAACTTCCAGTTTTAACACATGTATTGAAAAACGAAAAGTCTCCCCTGTAAGGACCGCAAATTGGCTTTGACTTGGTCCAGTCATAACTTGCCGACTGATAGAGCTAGAGAGCTGTTCAAACCCTTTAAAGAAGCAAAACATCTCCTAGGATCGGTTTTTAAAAAATCTGGCACTTTTGTGTTTAAACATTTTTCGGTGTGATGTCACACCTGAGGAGGTTTGGAAATTTTTGTATGACGTAATTTGGCTCTAAGAAAAAAATCAAGTGACAATTTAAATATTTTCCTTTAAAATATACTTAGTGAATATGCACATTTTAGAGCCCCTGAATAATCATCTGGCATTAGTGGTTGGTAAGATATGGCCAAAAATCAGTAGTCAATGAATTAATACCCTAAGCCCTAGCTGTCTGGATGAAGTCCCACATTGAATTTTAGCAAACGAATTTGGAGCATTTGCCAAATGCACCAAACAATCTTTGAGTATCTGTGCATTTTTTGTCCACTATACGTTATTCATTTCATCTTACAACGTAAAGAAATCCTTTGTTTGTTTCGGGGCGAACACCTCATTATGCTTCAACATTAGCTCCTGCTGGCAAAGAATCACAGTCTGACTTGCGAAAATCAACAGTGAAATCCTTCAGTCAACACATTTGCACAATGCCCACAACCTAAACAATGGCCAAAAAATCTTCCTTTATTGGATTCAAATAAAGTACAGTCCTGTAAACTTGTCAAAAAGATCAACATTTCCCATCTGATGAGGTTTGGTTAAGTGACACCACCAACACTTTTTTCTCTTTTCTTTTCCAGTGACTGCAATTCCCGAATTCAAACAACTCTTACGTTTGTGGGGTCAAACAACTCTTAAGCTTGTGGGATGAGTTATCATTGTGAGTTGGTTCTTGTTACTCAACCTCACCAAACTCATTTTTCGCATCTTCAGTCGAACAGCAAGTACCTCTTGTAGACTAGGTTTAGTGAATCAGTAACCAGCAAAAACAGCGGGTTGGTCTGCTAGTAATATGGTAGTCCCATAGACTGTCCACATCACACAATGTGTGCTGCTATAAGACACTGTCTTGCAGATCATTGATTTATAGCCTAACTATTGCACACATTAGCTGTCCACAAAGTCTTCCAAAGTTTTTCGAGAGCCACATAAGCTATTACACAGCAGCCTGAGGGCTGGACATCTCACGTAATGTGATTGATTGTTTCGGTACATGTTACATTCCACCAAAACAACAAATTTTTCGTAAACATATTATTTTTTCATTAGTGACAAAATGTCTTCGCGCGCGACGAAATGGCTTCGTGGGCCAGATTTGGCCCGAGACCCGTAGTACGGAAACCCTGGTGTAACAAAAAATGATTATGAAACTTTGAATCAATTGTTGTCTGGTCTAGAATATTCTACCAGCAGTTTTACCTTGCACATAATTGTCAAAACTAAGGTCCAAGACAGGGGAGAGTAAAGTTGGATAATAATATAACTGTGTCCATAGCCCTTTCAACACTACTGATTTTGCAAGGCAAGGTATTATCGTACAGACCATTCTTGACCAGACTCGATGAATCTGACTCACTACATCATTAACTCAACACCTTTTGATAATCACTCTTAAAATGTGTTTTGAAAAAGCAAATTTTTGGAAACCCTACTCAAACCTCTAATTGTCTCCCAAGACACTCGCTACTGCCCAACGTATGATATTTCATACATTGGTCAATCAGTTTTTCCCAACTGAAAATATAAAAAGTTAGATAAAAACTTTGGGTAGTAGGAGGATATTTGTTATGCTAGCAAACATAACCAAAGGCCAATTCATGCATTAAAGATACGTTCTGGGTATGAAACTTCACTAGTGAGTACCTACCCCTAAAATTTTCATCTTTTAAAGCCTACTTATTTTATTGTTAAAATTTTACCAACTTGTTGTCACTTCACAAAACTTCAGTTTCTCATGGATCATAAACTGGCTCTAGGTAGTAACATACCAACCACAAATGATAGTGAAACGTTTTCAGTTTTCCATTTATGTGAAGTTTAAGAAGGCCGCTTTTGCGTATGAATAATCATACGCTGGGCATTAATGGGTTAAGCTGTGTAGACTGTGCTGTTTCCGGAAAATAAACATAAAAGTCTATGCAAATCAGGTGAGCTGTTATGCTGTACACTGTACAGTATTTACGTTTCTTTTGAGAAAGATCTACTGTGCAGTGTGTGTTGTTATTTGCAGGTTATTGGTATTCTTCATGCTTGTATGTACGTAATTTACGGCAATAAGTGCATATCAATTCAGCCATAACCAATATTTTAATATAAGCATATAACAGTGCTGCCAGATTTTGCAGATTTTCATTCAAGTTTAAACCATGATGAAGCAAATTTAGCAGATTTCCCTGTTTAAAAACAGTTAAGTCAAGGTGTAAATGTAACAGATTTTGATATACATGTATACCAGAACAGCCATATTTGGTAGATTTTCTTTTTGTAGTAGATAGTTTGTGGAATTATGACATGTCTAATGTTTGGTTTCAAGAATCAGGTGACTGGAAACCACGGCATGATTGCGCATGTGTGTTTTCGTGAACTGTGATTTATTGTTTCCGGTGTCAAGCGAAATTTCTGACCTGTTACTGTTTGTCAGTTATTTTGCTTGTCAGAATGAGAAAATAAAGTTCTGAAATTACGTTTTTGATGTGTGCTGTGTAAATTAAAAAATTTTGGTTAGATGTCATGTACCCACAACAAGCTATAGTACGAGAATAACTTCAACCACTGAAAAATTTGGGCTTAGTGTTNGACCTCAATTACTTTTCTTTTTCTCGCCCTAACCCAAACCCCAACCCGACACACTTACCTACACACGAATCCCTCAGCCCTAATCATCAATTTTCTCAGCGTATTTGATAAATGGAATATTACTCTGTGCATGAGTACAAGGCGTGAAGTCAGAAATTTCGCAAGTCAGAAATTTCGTTTGACACCGGCATTCCTAGGTAGCCTATTCTCTATTGAGCATTTTCAAGCAAAAGTAAATGGTAACATATTTTGTCCTAACTCTGGCAAAATCGGTGCCCTGTAAAAGACGGAGCTCCGTAAACAGCGGAGCTTGGTTGCGGATGTTTGATGACGTAACCGGAATCGCTAAAACCGATATTTTGCGTTGAGCAATGAGAAGTAAACGGTAGTAAAAATAATTTTACTGCAAAAGGTGATATTACACTACGGTAAAGAAATCTATTCTGAAGTTTAATAATTTTTGGTTATCTGAGTTTCACAACGGTTCCCGGACAAAGAAATAGGTTTCAACAGTTCTGAATGTATAAAATTTTTAAACATCGCAAACATCCATGCATTAGATGTTAGGGGGAAGCGCATATTAATTTTCAATAATAAAATATTTTTCCTCTGCTTTTTTCCGTTTATTCCTTTTCCAACGCGACTTTTTTCCACTCCGGTTACGTCATCAAACCTACGCAACCAAGCTCCGCTGTTTACGGCGCTCCACCTTTTACAAGGCACTCAAAATCGTGTATATTAAAGGGTGAAAAAGGAGTAAGAGGGTTTCTAGTTTAATTCTGTTTGTTTTTCTAAAATACAATAGTTGTTTGTTGCTTTATACGCTATAATTAGCGCCTTGTTCACGAGCACCGCTGTGTTTTTGCCAAGTTACTCATCTGGCAATTTCAAAACCAACAGCATCCAGCCTGTTTCAGCTCGTTTGGCATTTTTTGAAGCGATTTGGCATTTTTTTACAAGTGGTTTGGCATTTTTTGTTCACTTGGACCTGGCAACCCTGGTATATACATCTTGTTTGTGCTCATGCTATCTCTTTAATAAGACGGTTAAATGTTTGAGGTCCGATGAGTTTTCCACTGAATTGAATTCTACTTATGCTGCTAAGGAGTGGCCACACTGGAAGTGTACTTTAGAAAGCTATTTACGTGTACAATGGACATAGATATGATTTTTGTGAAGAGTTCACGGCGTGACACATCGCGGAAAATTGCGTAGCTACGAAATTTGTGAAGCCCTGAATCTCGAGCCAGTTCTCCTCCGAATCGAAAGATCTCAGCTTCGATTGTTCGGCCAAATGACCAGAATTTCCCAAAGAAAGTTGGCGCAGTCCCTCTTGGCATATTCACATTCTCCCCCTTCATCAGAAAGTGATAATCAAAATTAATCATCTTCGCCTATTCTCCAAGTCTAATTCCTTGCCTCACCGCACTCACGTTACTATGTACAAAACAAATAGTTTGGCGGTTTTTGACTACGGGATCATTATTTACGACAACTGCTTCGATGGTGGCAAAAATCTGCTAGATAAAGCGCAACTCTTGGCCGCTAAAACAACATTAGGCTGCCTAAAAAGTGCATCCCTACAAATGTACTACTTGATCTAAACTTATACCACCGTAGAGAAATATCTATTATTCGCTACGTTTCCAAATTAATTTTTGATAAGGTACCTGGCCATTTTCATGTGAGTTTCTTTATATCGTTCAGAGAATTTGTTTACGTTTTTCACCACAATCTAAACTTTCAGATCCCACTTTTAAAAAATCTCTGGCCTTCAACTTTTTTCTTTGTAAGGCCTTTGGTTTATGGAATTCTCCCCCACTTGAAATTTATTTTCGTCCCAGCCACAGTACCTTCATGAATCGTTTAAAATCCTATTACCATACCATGTTCCAAAACATAGCACCCTCCATCTTTTGGGAGTTTATCCTCGTTTGACATCCGTACTTTGTATGCTTCGCTTTATCCAATGTCCATTGAACATCAACAAAATATCTTATCGTATCTGCGTTTGCGGTGATATCGAAACTGAGCTTCACCTTTTCTTTCACTGTAAATTTCATGATGACGCATGCGCGATACTCTGTAACAAGGTCTGTAATATTCTTACCAGTAACAAATTAGTTGAACACTGATAGTTTGAGTAAGGTTGAGTTGCTTCGTGTATTCCTATTTGGTATGTCTGATGCGCCAATACAAATCTCGGGGGCTGCCTTTTGCGACGTAGATGAGTTCCTCAAACCTTGCGATAGATTTTGACTGCATCCTTGTAACATCATGCATCATTTATGTGTGATTCGTGCTTTCTTGTTACATTTTGTTTGTATCAGCTCATCGTGACACGACAGGATTGCATAAATCAGCCTAAAGCCTGTCGCAAAATTGTCGCTAAATGAATAAATAAATAAATAAATAAATAAATAAATAAACAAATAAAAGTGGCAAGTCCAGTCCTACTGGCTACATCCCCTAGAAAGCGACTCAGAGGTCGACCTAGGGGACCAGGTGGCATGTTTACATATCTGATCTTGCTTAGTCACATCTTGGTTTGGAGCCAGAAAAACTATCTGAGATTTTTGATAACCGTAAGATATTTCGATTCCTATTGCTACTGTCCCCGCAAGCTGGAACCTTTCCCAGTGGAACGTGGGTACCAAATTTATGATTTAATCAATACGTTGAGGCATATGGCTGAGACTTCACACAAAACAAATAGTTCTGGTCAAGCGCTTCACGTGGACACTCATACATTTTGTCCATGTGGTAATTGTGGGTGTTTGCGTGTAAGTGCGCCTCGTCAAAGAGATAGTACGTGGCGCACATAATATCGTGCTGTTTGAAAGTTTTGCTACCTTTGTGATACATTTCACTGAACGCTAAATTTTGAAAGATGCGCAGATCTGCAATGGACCTCTGTATTACTGTGGCACTAAATAATTTCGGGATACGATTACTACAATGTTACTCAATTATCAAGCAAAGAAATTGCCTATTTTCCACATCAAATTAGCTTGATGTAGTATTTGATTTGGATAAAATATTCCACAGGATGTTACAGTAAAAGTAGCAAGGTGTCCCTGAAATTTGGCAGTTTCTGGAGGTTTCAGTAAAGCGAAAGAAGGTGATGTCTGCACTTGCAACTTGCCAGCGTTCGCATTTAGAAACACATATTGACATAAGTTTGACAATGGGGAAAAGAATATCTATATAACTCTAAGCAGACTGGAACTACAAAGAACAATGATACTAAGATGCAGATAAAAACATGAAATGTTCGGGCACGTTTTTAGCAGGAGTGACGAATGATGAGGAGACATTTCTCAGGCTAGAATGCTGACCCACAAAGTGCATGGTGAAATATCGCTTTCGCAGCTATACCAGGTGATATCACAAAGAGTGAAACAGCATTTGTTTTTCTTTGGGTTTCTACTGAGCAGCCTAATAGTTTTGTTAAAGTAAAGAGAACACAGATAAATTATTTACTTGAGTAATTGTTCATGTGTTTTAGAAATAATACGTCAAATGCCTGAGTTTTACCTTTTTACGTTGAAATCGTGTCGAACGTGTTGAAAATAGCTGTGTGAACATTTTGATACATTTTCAAAATTGAATTATTTCTTCTTTTGGGTGTCTTTCTTGCAACAGGGCATGTAAATGGTTAGTGAATAATCTTCAAATTATGCAAAACTAATTCTATGCCACCATAACCAACAATTAAATGCACTTTAAAAGCAATGCTTCTGTGAAAAATGTTGGCCTTTAAAAGCCTTCAATTATTTTTGATATTTCCAGGGCCTTATGTCAATACAAAACTCAAAAATAAGGTATTTAAATATAGTTTACTTTGATGAGTGAAAAGCTGTGAATTTACGATACAGTTAATTGTGAATAGTAAAATGTTTTTGATATGTTCATATATGATCTATCTCATTTGGATAGGATTCGACTGCATTAGGATGTTTTCTTGTAAAAAGAGTTATAATTCTTGCTGCAAACTCGTCTAGACCGCAAATATTGTTCTGAAGGTATTTCATATAAATACGTTAATTTGCATGGCTTGCAATCTTCTGTGTTCTTGAATATGAAAACTTTGAAACATAAAATTCACTTGCTTAATAAAAAAATAGTTTGCCGTGCAAACGTTTTCTTCTTTTTGATAGGTAAATGAATTTCAACCTATAATAAACTTCTATATAGGTCCTATATAGAAGTTTCGAAACATTTCGTCTAATATTTATGTCTTCACCATTACAGTAAAGTGATGGACTTGAACCTAGAACAATTAAGCAAAGAGTGCTATATCAAGTATAGGTGACGCAGATAGGATGTTTTGAAGAGTTGACGGCAAAAGTACGTCGGTGTGAAATTCGCAAAGCCCTCTTCTCCTCCGAATGGAGAGATCTCAGCTGTAATGTTTCGGTCAAGGGACCAGAATGCCCCGGGAAGATTGGTGAGGCAAACCTATGGGAAAGTGTTTGTGATTTGGTGTGATTTACAGTATGTTACACGACCCTTAGCATGGTTACCTTCCCGGACTATTTTACATGGTATCTTGATTACGTGAGTGCCTCTCGTTTGTTCTGCAAAGCAGTACGTTAAATCCGTTCGCATATGCTGGTGGCAGGAGGTGACCTGTCTACTCAGAGAATTGTGACGTTGGTTTTTGTGTACATTAGTCAACATTCTGTAATTTTACTTTTCAGTGTTCACTTGACTTATAAGACTGTTTAAACATTCAACAGCCTTAATATTCAAGTCCCTGGATATTAGCAGTTGTTTTATTCAAAAAGCGACCCAGAGGTAGACCAAGGACCAGGTGGTGCGATTACGTCTGTGCACTTGCTTGGCCCCAAGAAATAAAAGCGGGTTTGAAAATGAATGCGTTGAAGACTTTGACAAGATTGGCCTAATGCATGAAAACATTACCAACATGCACCGCAGTAAAAATAAACAGTTATATATAAATACGGGGGATCTAATGAACAATGGGTACAGCGTTATTTATCAGGCTAAAAGACTCAGAATTACGTGAAAGTAACCGGTGTTCCATCATCCCATTCAAATGTTCCATCGTTATCCAAGTCTTGCAAGGCAATCCAAAACGTGGACCTCAGGCTGTCCAGAAATGCCTTAACATAAAATAATCCAGAATTAAATTTTTTTCCCCTGAAAGGAGGATCTGCAGTGCATTTTACTGATTTGTTTTCCGCCGGAATTTATGTCATGAGTTTGTCCAGAGCTATATGAAACGAATTCGATTCAATTTGTTGAAGCGTGTGGTACATGCAGTTAAAACAAACCAAAAAGAACAAGGAACTATATTTGATGTGCTTCAATCTACAGCAGTGCTCTTCAACCTTTTTGTCATTGTGGAGCCGCTGATATACTTTCGCGTTTGTCATGGGCCCCCGTTAACAAAAATTAAAAAAAAATGAATTACTCGTTAGAAAATCAAATATTTCGTGATTAGACACTTCAACAAATAAATATTATTACAGATATTACAAAGCAAGAAATTTTTTACTGACTGGGTTGTTCTTGCATTTTTGGAGTGTAGCTACTATACATTCAGAATTTGGTCATCCGGCAAAAAGAACACGTATCGCAAATATGCGTCGTCCCATTTTCTAACTTTGTCAATTGAATTTCATTTGGTCTGCTCGGATTAGGTGCCTCTTTTACATTTGGACTACATTGCTCATTACCGTCCATACCTTCCCTGTTGTTATTGCTTCGCTTCACATGAGAAGATTAGCTATTTTGTTTCATCTGGCTTGGCTAAATAGTAAAAAGTTGGGGGTCACATTGTTTATACTTTACTACCACAAAAGTTGAACAGCAGCTCTAGTCTGAAACTCAGTCTGCTCTCTCCTAGGTTCATTGAGTCTGACTTAGGTTCAGTCTACTCTCTCCTCAGTCTACTCCAGGACTCTCACAAAAGCAACTCCAAAAGTCCCTAGAACAGTACCAACAAATCTCTAAAAATCCCTAAATCTGTGATGGTGCAGCACATAGGCTTAGGAGCAGGCAAATTTTCAGGGAGCGAAGGATTTTTGCCTGGATTCTCCGAAACTTGCCCGAAAAAAACTCCATCAAAAAAGTGACCTCAAAAAAAGCTCTTCATATTATTTTGAGCGATTTTTGCTCAGATTTTCTGGGATTTTGTGAAGGTTTTCAGATATTTTGCCCAGATTTCCAGGGATTTTCCCCGGATTTTAAGGGATTTTGCCCGGAATTTCCACAAATCAAAACTTTTGGTGATGCGCTTGCACCACCTGCACTCCCGCCTCCTACACCAGTAGTGGCGCATAAAATCGGAGTGCTATGATAAATGTTAAAAACAGAACCAAATATGATTTCCAAAATAAATTGAAATAGTTCATTTTACACATTTTCATACTATTCCGAAAAATCCCGACAAAAGGGTCAAAAGTCCCAATCTAGGGACAAAATCCCTAAAAGTGAGAGCAATGGTCTACTGTGAACTGTACATCGGCAACATCGTATAACTGTGATGCAACAATGACGTTCTTCTTAATTGCACAACAATAAATTACAAATGACGCAACAACTATCAATATTTCTTGTTCCGCAATCTGTACTCAACCACCTGTACAACTAACTGGCCTACTTGGAGCCTGATTGCTGCATGGTGATCTAAAAAAATTCATAATGATGCATCAACTTACTGAAGCAATAAATCATTTCTCCTCAAAAACGTGGAACCCTCACGGAACCCCACCTAATATTTTGTGGAACCCTAGGTTCCGCGGAACCCCTGTTGACGAGCACTGATCTACAGCATATCTGATCTTCTTCAATGTGTAGCATTGAACAACAATATCTATTTTCTGTTAAGAAAGTGCAATGCAAGGGTTTGACTAGAGACGATACCTGTTTCAAATCACACTGTGACTTCTGGAGCAATTTTAAAGTAATTCTGTTAGCGATAAAACCAAATTTGCTGTTTGTATGCTTTTATTACTTCAATTTTAGATTTTTACGCTTTGTTTGAAGGTTTCCAAAGACTTTCTCTAATTTTTTGAAAGTAATTTCTCTTAATCACCATTTCAAAATTGGGTTTTTGTTATTTTAGTGTTCACGTTCAGAAAAATGTGTTTCCGTGTTTTGTAAGAAGCATAACAAAAATATAAATTTAGCCACAATTTTCAAATGATGCGTATAAACGCACGAAAACTCTTCAGCGTTTTTCATACAGACTGACGGTTAGTCGTCATCCCACTGTGTGTAGATTACGTACCTCATACAGAACACGTGTGTAACATAATCCTGAAAGTATTTCGTTATTCTTTTTAAATATTATAGCTGCAAACTGGAGTAAAAATGATTGCCAGCCTGTCTTCTACAATAGAAAATTGCGATTTTCTAATTGCTGTTAAGCTATTCTAGGAATTTTGAAATTGTGATGTTATGTGATAGCTTGGAGTCTAAGGAGAAATTTTTCCTGGAAAGATTCATAACATTTTTTCGTGTTCAAATTTTTGCAAAGAGGTTTAATTTTAATGATATTCGCTATTAATTAGGAAACTTTTTTAAATATACCACTCATATGTGAAAACATACTATTCAAGGACGAAGCAAAACATAGCAAGATTCAAAAAGTGCAAACCCCGTGTTACTGAGTAAATTAAATGACCACGCACGGAGAGATGAATGATGTACTGTTTTTGTAAAAAGACCTGCAAAAATGTATATCCGCTTTGATGCAAATCCTGATTAGAAATTTGAAGTTTATTTTTTTGGGACGAGAGACGGCAAGATTAGCGAATCAAGCCCAACAAGCAACCAAATAAAAAACACAACACGTAAACAAAAAAACAAAAAGCACATAAGCAGTGGCACATCAACCGGCGGTCCACGGTATATTCGTAACTGCTGTCTGATGTTAGAACGCCGGTATGGTTTTCGCGCTGGCGCTTGTGTGGGCAAGGCGTTGTTTTTAAAAGGCTCTGGATGGAAAACCTTGCACGATAGAAACCCAAATTCTGGACACAAACGTTAGTCATACTGTGTAGTTTATGAAAATCGAAATCAAATAATTTTTCCGTTTCTTTTGGAGAGAAAAAACACCCGAAAACAAGGTTGGATTGCCTGTTTTTTTACTTTGAAAGTTTATTGCGCCTACTCCAGCAATGGGAAAAATGTACACATCACAGAAACGGTTGCTATAGCTGTTACAAAGCATCCTGCCAAGTCTGGAATTAAAAATTTCTAGAGAAGAAAAGTTATGACAGTTTTCATATCACCTGGTCCTAGACAGCATTTCTGCTTTTCGACTCCGTCCGAAAACGCACACGCGTTCAGCTGTGCTTTGCCGATCGCTAAATAACTCAGTTTGGTTTCGATTTGACTGAAATGTACAGCACTATTTCTTTTCAATACGTAAAACCTTAGTAGATATTTTCGTTGCACTAACTGAACTCCGAAAAAGAATTATTACACACCTTGTACCACAAAAAAACACGCAAAATTTTATTTTCGCATGAAGAAGCCACACAAAATTTTCTTTGCACAAAAAAAAATAACGCAAAAATTTACTTGCACGTGGCCTGAGCATTTGACAATTGCCAGCTCTTGGATGCTGAAATGCAACGCTTCTGCTGTTGTTGTTGTTGCAGAAAAAATGTGAATGTCACTGAACATGCTGTGATTACCTTGTAGCGGGCGCATGTCAAGATTGTAGTGCATGTAACGAGAGGAAAAAATTTCCAACATTTTTATCAGCTGGTCGTAAATATGGTTTGAGATTTGTGAAAAAGTTATGCACGCACGTTCAGGTGCTTGGCGTTGTTGCGATGGTAAAGGACG
>JGI24021J15306_10003084_pt1 | contig 18579 bp, 10 predicted proteins | sample Ectturendosymbi1_FD_15306 | JGI IMG/M metagenome (IMG submission 15306)
TACCTATTTGATGTATTGTGAATTTGTACGTTGCGCATTTATTGTAAGTCACACCCAGGAAGAGAGTAACCTAAACATCAATCTTGTCAAGATATTAGACTCTGACCTACTGTTCATAAGCTCAGTGTTTGAACTTTCATCTGATGTTAATTGCACCCACCCTATCCTGCAGTAAATAATTTGAAATCATTTAACTGCAACGAGAAGAGTCGGCAGCAAAATCTAACGTAAGTAGCAAAGTGCTTTTTATATTGTAAGTGCTAAGGGAATTGACACTGCCATTATCGTACAGACACTGAGATAACTTGCACAGAGTTGGATATTAAGATTTAGGGGCAAGCTCTCAGGAAAGGGTCCCAAAACATCGCCATTGCGAAAGGTAGATGTGGGATTACTTAGATAAAAGAGTTAAATTTATTTCACATTTCAATTTATTTGACAAGACTGATGTTTTACTCGCCGGCAAGGCAAAGGGGAACCATTTATGAAAAGATTAAGGCTCCACATAATTATGATTGAACCGTCACAATACATGACATCACAAATAAACATCTAGAATGAATGCTATTGTTGCTAAACAGTGATCATGGCGCAATGAAGAAGACTTTGAAACTGAATCGCTTCTTAGCCAAATTTTCAGCTTAAAGACATATAAAATGTATATCACCGCCATATTCACGCATGTAGTTTTAGAACTGTGCAAAAACAAAAATCTACGATGTTGATTTAAGGCTACGCTGACACTGGAAACAAGGATAGGTTATAGTTGTAACACTCACGGCTATCAAGGAGAAGTTTACGATGGTCTTGAAATGAAGCTGGCGTAACTATTAGGCCGGATACAGCAAGCGGGTACACCAGAAGCAGCTGCGAAAAGCGCGTTTCTCCAATTGGTTTTACTTGCGGGTCATTGATTACAAAAGGTCAAGATACCAGTTTGTATTCGACTAAAAGCTGAAGCAGGATGCGCTCCTTGAGGCAGTTTTGTTGATCTGCACTGAAGTATTCCTTTCGCTTATACTTCAAATATTTTATTAACCTGAAAACTTTGGAATTGGGGTGACATTGTCCCCGTTGCCCCCCCTGGCTACGCGTCTGGTGGCAACCGTATTCTGATTGCAGATTACAGACCAGCACAGGCATTCGTGATCGAGCGTAGTTTATGTGCACACCGATTTGGTAATTCAAATTAACCAACACAATTATCAATAATCATGACAAATCAGTTTACATAGTAAATCTATATACTGTGTCCACAGATAGTCCGGTGATAATGTTCATTTTTCTTATTTATTCCCTGGCTTTATGCTGAGGAAACGTTTCTAATAGAAAAGTAACCATGAAATTTGCAGAACTACATTATTTTTTAAAATCTTAGGGGGACAAAAGATAATATGTACCCCCTGTTCAAAAGTTGGGGGAGACATATCCCCCCCATAAACTCGGTCTCTGGTCACACGTAACAATCGGTACGAGTCAGCAAACGTGGTACCCAGCCAGCGCGCTTTGAGTATATCGACGCAGTAGTTGGCATGCCGCTTGACCAATCCTCGTATTGAGATTCATGGAAACTCGTTGGAAGACTCTGGCGTTATCACCACGAAAGTTGAATAAAACTAAATTTGGTGAATAAGAATTAAGACATAAATTTTTGACGAAGTGTAATCTAAATGATCATATACCGGCCATTGACTCTATGCGTATCACAGCTTGTTGGAAACCCCTTTGGATCTTGAGGCCCTAGGCTTAAGCCTATATAGCCTATAGGTAAATCCGTCCCTGCCCACACCCCCGGAATCTACCTCCCAAGAACAGCCTGGGTCCAGCTTAACCGCCTCAGCACCGGTGTCGGACGTTTCCGCTCCTGCTTGTACGAATGGGGTATAGCCTCCTCTGCGGCCTGTGAGTGTGGCGAAGAAAAAAACCGTTGACTATGTCCGCCAATGTCCAATCTATCGATCTCCTCATGGACTGCACGGCCTGGCGGTTCTGGACGATGAGACAATCGAATGGCTGCTCAACACCTGCCCCGACATCTAGTGCGACCAAGCAGATGTTTGAAGAACTAGCTCAAAAGATGCAGAAGAAGACCGAAGATACTGTTATGTAAAGGCACCTGTGCCCCCGTTGTGCCTCCCCCGTCCCCCCTTTCAAAGAGCAGGGGGCAGTGTCCCCGTCATGCACACCCGTTCCGACGTCCCTGAATGCACCTTTCTTCGTTAAGACGATCCCAAACGAAACTTACGAGTTTGGAAAATGTGCATAGTGGAACTTGGGATTGCGATAAACTCGGCGGCTTTATCAGGTTGTCGAAATGTCATTTAATTTAAGTGATCCTGATAGGCAAATACTGTTTACAGTGAACAAGTTCCTTGATGTCATAGTGTTCCATTGTCCATATCGATTACAAAGCAACAATGATATTATAGTTTTCAAAGGAAGTTTGTTGTAGTTTATGTGAAAATTATTGAAAATGACGAGTTTTCACGTACGCCAAGTCAGAATCCAGCGAAGGGCCAGCTTCTACAAATTATACTTTTATATGCGGCCCGCGGGCCGCAGTTTTCTCACCCCTGGTCTAGATCCTAGATCTATATTTGCGTGCTAAGATCACTATGCACTCGACTATCATGCTGCATGTTTTTCAAGCAGAAGCGACTCGTGATAAATCAGTGCTACTCGATCAACACAAAAATACTGAATGTACATTGTGTATATGAGGGTGGCAAAAATGTTCAGCGGGTTGTAGTTTGCCCACCCTGGTCTCAGGGCCGGATAAAGGGGGGAAACGGGGCAAGGAGGCCCCGTGATAACAATTAATTGTTTTCAAACAGAATACTCGTTTGGAAAATCGTCGTGATTCAGAAGCAATACAAGAATACAAACATATATTCCGATGTTGCATCAAGGCCGTATGAAAGAGGGGGGGTGGGGTTAAAAACCCCCCTTGAGCTTGCAATCTTACAAAATCTTTATTAACTGCGCAAAGGAAATTAAATGTCTTCGCATACTTTTTGCTTGTTAATTTGTCGACTTAATGCAAATACCACGGAAGAAATTTGCATTCAAATTTCAAGGAACATTGCATATGGGCCAAAAGGTAATAATTAGGTTTTGGTGGGAATCAGGGTTATCGTCTGCATCCAGAAACCATCTCACCACCTTTGCAGACCTTGCGTACACCTACGCATGTTTAAGACTGTGTTCCGCGATAATTCACTTTATCCGAAATAATCGTCTTTAATTTGTCTGCTATGGCTGATCAGCACATGCGCTGACCGCACTGGCTGCATTACCAAATTTTGTAGCATGATAGAACTGTTGCACGAGCTCAAAAACAGCAGTCTATAACACAGAAGCATTCAGGCATTTCATAATGTCTCAGCAGGGGAAAAGGAAAACTAAGTTTTCTGGACTTGTATACTTAACAAAAAATTGAAAGTTTTCTTGCGTAGGCTACTGTGGCGGCCAGAAGATGGTGCCACATGTAAATAAATGGTCACCGCTAGATGGTGCCCATGAGTAACAAGTTACTGTGATAGTCACCTCAAGCGAATAAACGTAGTTCACTTATCCCTCTATAATCATAGTGCAACCTAGTAGTAGTAGAGTGAAGTCAGTGATGAATCTCTATTGCTGCTGGTTACTTTCCTGTTAGTTAATGCCCGAATTGCCATCTTTCTCTTGTGCATGCCTCAGTAGTTCAAGGCGATGCAGTCAACTGCAACACTACTTTATGCGCATTCTCAATTCTTGTGTAGCAGCGTTGCCAATTTGGCTTTTTTGATGCCAGATTTTGAAAATCTGTTTTTTTTTAACACCATTGGCTTTTTGGGAAATAAAAAAGCCAGAAAAATCTGGCTTTTTTCTGGCTTATTTTCAGTCGGATAGGCTTGGCTCTGGCAAAACATTGTCTGAGCTGCATATTCATGACAAATCTCTTGTAACGAAGGTCTATTACCACGCAGGGTGCACAAAATACTGCAAAAATTTTACTGTTGCCGTAAAAATGATCGATGTTATTGATGAAAAACAAATGCACGACACTGTAATTACGAGAAAGAATATGCTTCTAAAGATTGGACTTGTGTCATGTCGATGTTTTTGACGAGTTCTAATGTCTATTTTGTGCGTGGCTGTGCGTGTTTTATGTGTATATGCCTCAAAACTGCCATCTTGGCTTTTCTGTCTTTTTTCGGTGAAGACAGGTTGGCAACCCTGTTGTGTAGTTCAGCAAGATTCGATCTTGCAAGCCGGGGTGTGCGCCAGCCAGTCCAGCCGCACACCTATGCTCGACTGCTCGTATTCGAGTAGACATCAGCGCAGCCTCATTTTGCAGTTGTAAATTCCTCTGACGCAGTGATGAGTGTGTTTTACTCCCCTTTGTGGCAGTTATGAACTCCTGTGTCGCAGCATCGAGTTTATTTTCCTCCGATATCGTAACTTGGAGCGCTGATAGTTTATATTCAGTGCAATGTCACATAAAATTAGGGGAGTGCGTGTAGAAGAATATGCATATTATGTCAACAAACTTCGCCAAAACGTAAGTTTGGAAACATGAATATGATGTCACATTGTGACGTCACAAAGACAGCACACCACAAACAAATGACCACCATATGTCACTGAATGAACCCCCCCATGAAAATTTTCTGCGTACGCCAGTGCTGGCGAAAACGTGTCCGTCGTTGCGAAAAACTTTTTTACGCAGGCCCGAAACATGTTGGCAGACACGCCCCGACAAGTCCGGCTCGACTTACAACAACTCTGCATTGGTTCTCATAACAAGACTTATTAGAAAGATCTTATATGATTCTTCGTTATTTTATTCAAAGCCTTGCATACATAAAGAAGCTGAATTTATGAAAAAGGTTACATAACGCATGTGCGCCACATGCCACACAGTAAAAAATCTAGACTGGGCAACTCAGTGATCAAAACATCAATGAGTTGGAGCGCCCCAGATAGCTTCCTTAGCGCGATTCAACCAACAGGTTAAAATGTGCACCCTTGGACAACATGGTTGTGCATCTTTTGGCCTCTGTGAAAAATGAGTGCAAAGCATTGCGGATGGGACATGAATCCAAGTTGGATATAAAGAAAATTCAAGCTTACGGGTTATGATGTTACATTCTCTCCTTTCTCTCCAAAGTCCGGAGGAATGTGATAATGGAGTTCAATCCAATGAAAGAAAAAGTAATTCCACGTGTGGAATGCAAATCACAAGAAAAGAGACAACCGCAAATATTCGTTAATAACTGCCTTGTTCTGTGGTTTGATTCGCAACAGCGCTGGAGCATAGACAAATACTTAAAATGATGAAAATAGTTTTTTTTGCACTTCAATAAAGTTACGATAGATCACCTACAATTTAGTTGAAACGCTGAGTTGCAAAACATAATACTCCGTCATTCGCTACTACAGTATTTACTGTAAAAGTGAGAAATGTATCCATTTATTTCGAAAAAATATGCGCAAAGGCAATACTTCTATAGCAATTGCGTAATGAAGACTCGATTCTCAGCGGTATATGATGAATATTCTCTAGGTTTATTGCAGTTCATAATTCCATAGAGTTGCCACCAGTTGCAATTTCAGCTGTTATTGAAAGCAACCGGCATTAAAATGCTGCTAAAAATGTTCGACTACTTAAGAAAATGACAACGGGACAAACCTCCGCATCCACTGACACAGGCCACAGTAACCCATGCCAATCCCACACACCACATCGGTCGTGATACTGCGTTGTAAAATCCTGCTGTGTTCACGTCAAGAAACTTTCCTTGTCTGGCTGCCGGATAGAGACCGTATACGATAGTGCAATTGATTCCAGCTGCAACCAGCCAACCGGCGACAGCAAAAAACTGAAAAAAAGGAAGATGTCACTACTGGACATGAATAGGGTGGAAAACTCTGTAGGTGGTGGGAGTGAGAGGGAAATCCAGGGGCGTACCGAGGTTAGATGGCGCCCGGGACAAGAAACAAGTTTGGCACCCCTATATTCGAACCTAAGGTCTTTCGGGAGCAAATGTTCTGTATTGAAGAAAGTATTTGCAACTTTGTTGGGACTTTTTGGCTCCTCCCAGTGATTCGGCTCCCTGGGCATTGTTTCCCCCTTGCTTCCCCTTAATACACCCATGTGGTAATCAAATCGAGATCTGCTAAATATCTAAACCTGGCGTAACAGCTGGCCAATTTTTTCTTTGCTTTGTTACAATATTTAATGCCTTGAGTCAAAACAGCTCGAAAGTATTGGTTCATCGATGTGGTTCTTCATCTACCTTCTCATCAGCTCATGTCAGATATCTGATATATTTACATTTCTTCAGTTTTTTGCTTATTTTGTAACTTTTAGTCATGACGATGAGGGATGATAGTAATTACTGGTACGTGGTTTCAGTATTTGTTCCTTTTCGATTTGCTTGCGCATATCAACTAACGTTTCCTCAGTGCTGTGTAATGATTAAGTGTTTTTGTACACAGCCTTCCCGTGCATATTGTAGCCAACCTAACTGGCTTTCCTTCAAAATAAGACCTCTGTGGTGTCGATCTGGTCGACAGCACAAGCAACGCTGTGCCAAGCTACAAGAAACACGTTTCGAACAGCTAAATGCAAAGTAGAAGACTGGTTTTCCGAAAGTGGTGATGTGCTGTACCCTCTCCTGGAGGAGAATGATGCTCACCAGCAGCAGAAGCTTCGTCCGTCTTGCTCTCCCAAAAAAGCTGAAAAAGGGAAACAGCGTAGTTCTTAAGAACACACGCTATTTTTCTAAAAGCATGGGCACAATCTGTGTTCGCATATCCGAACAACTTCCAACATGGATGGCATGCGCCTCATGTACAAGGTCAGCAAGAAGGCTATTGGTCCTGTCACTCAGAAATTCGTCCTTTGAAATCTGCATGCGGTCTATGGACATGAAACAATTGGCCAGATGGCTGGAAAATTTTTCGGAGCTTTACAATCAACCAAGACCAATAAGACGTGAAACAATCGTTGGGATCCCTTGGTGCTGTTACGATCATGCTGTCAAAAAGAATCGGATCATCATGGGATCACCATCAGCACAGAAAAAGAGTCTTAAGCTACTAAGAACAAATTCCAGAACCGCTACAGCTGGTGGAGTTTAACCTTGGGTGAGTGAGTTGGCGATGTGGTGGACAACGCCGTCTTCGGGTAAAATTATAGTTTGAAAGAACATTGAAATATGAGATTACCCAGGGATCATCCGCTTTCTAGTCCATCACTAACTGGTCGCTAAGTGACACACTATTTCTTAGCCGGACCTTCCCTAATCAACTTCTTTGTCAGTCAAAATAAATCTCAACTTGCCTCTTAACTCTTTCAATTCAAGCTGAAACGTACCTGATTAAACAGTTTCACACATTGTATTAAACATCACACACAAACTTTAGCATTAAACATCAATTGAAGATATGGCAGGGCTTTTAACACGGAGCTACAGTAAAATAAATACAGCTGGAGGAAGTTTACCAGAGTCACAGAAAATCTGGGTAGTGTTTTGTTATGACTTCTCATATCAAGTGACAATTTGGCACCATGCTGCTGTTGGTGAACGGAAATCTGTTTGGGGTATTAGTTCCGCCGGGAACCTTTTCTACTAGTCGTCAGACAGGAGAGAGATAAGCACTGCTGGGACCTTACTGGTCAGATCGCCGGAGCAGAAAACAGTGACTGGGTTTGACACGGTGATTCAAAAGTATATATTTCTTTCTTCGGTATTTTTCTTGGTCGTGATGGTGATGCCACCTGATCTAAAACTTTTCTGATGGTGATATCTGACTGGTCAGCTTGCTTGGACGTCGCGATTTATGATTGTTTGAATGAAATAAAGCGTGAATTATGTTATTGTCACCAGTTCTGTTTCAGTCGGGGAAAAAGCTGGAACGCTGGCTCTGGTAAACCTCGATGTCGTAATTCATATTTGCAAACGAAAAACAGATTTGCAAACCATTACGTAACTTGTCTTGCGATAAATTACTTTTAAGAAAGGCGAATTCTCATTGACATGTTACATCGATGCACAATGAACATAGCAAGTGACCTAAATGTACGAGCATACAATGGACGAAAGCACTTTGCACTGAAATTTAATTTTGATCTGATCAATCTTAATTATTTTACATGATAAATATCCATTTCACAATTACAGCGTTTGTTCATTTCAATTAGGGGGCAATTTTTAGTTAGATCTATATGTGATTGATTGTTCAACGTTGTTTCAGAAATGCTTCGCATGGTGTTCCTGCACCGGAAATTAACACCAAGAGACCAAAGACACATGATGTTGGATTGCACGTCGGGACCCAACAGCGCACTGGAAAGTTCAAAACGTCTCTCAACACAACAACAGAGAAGGTTAATATTTCGATTTCCAACTTCTATCTGCATTTTCAACGCGGCGGCAGCTTGACTGCTACGCACACCTTTCTCACAAGACCTGAGCAATCTTCAAGAATGAGAAACTTCGCGCTGCTACTAAAGCTACGCTTCTCTATCTAATAAATCACCAGGCTTCGACTGTATTCCACCCGGACTGTTCAAGTAACTAATCTCCACAAAGGCGGCGCAATCTAATCAACCATTTGAAGAAGATACCAGGACTGAAGATGTGTAGTGTTAAGTGAAATCGATTTCCTGTCAAAACAATTTGCTGATTGATCAGACTTCGTTGCTTTTTGGAGACAGTAGTTACTTGAAAACAGATTTATGCTCAAGTCTGAATCATCGCAAATCCATGAAACGAGAGCCCAGTCGGCTGATTCCTCGAAAGCTTGCAGCAGAGCTAAGAGCATTTAATTGCCGAGCTATTCAAGTGTGATAAATGTACGTTGTTTTCATTAAGAAATGAGAGATGTCATACTGACACGCTGTCGGCAAAAATTGCAGATATACATTGAACATCAGTCACTGAATTATATACCGAAGCAAAGTGGGTTGTCTGACTGAGAAATCATCGATGGTTTAGACAACGTTAGATCGACGCCAAGAAAGCTGAGTACAACTGATCGCGAAGATGTTTATGAGATTGCACTTAAATATCTCCAATCACCATAAAACAAAAATATGTTGACTCTTTAACAATTTCGCACCCCAACGACTATGTAAATATGACTTGCGACAGAAGTATGAGAAGTTTGGTATTTACAATAACAGAAAGGTTTACCATTGAAAAATTCATAAAATGATCCAGATTTTAACGGAAATTTTCACTTCTGTTGTCGCTTATTATGCATGATTGTATTTCTTCAACGTCAGAGGCTTTTTCAAAGCACTTTTTTGATCGAAACAAACAAACAAATTGCTCTGTTAGTTGATGTAGCCGAGCACAAAATGTGGACATGGCAAAAACGTCTGCTATGCGGTGCAGTAACAACTTCACATAAAACCATACGGCAATCAGTGCTTTAGTTATAAAATAAACAATGCAAAAATCCATCCAACCTTGTTCATCCTGAGCTGATCCTTTGTTTTGTACAAAATGTAGCCTGTCAACACACCGACCAAGTAAGCACCGATTCTACACCAAGGCTTGCCGTACAAGTCGGCAATATATGGTCCGTATTGTGGTGTCGCTCCTTTTGCAGCTCGCAACACACCCGGCTGTGGTGGGGAAATGAGAGAACTGAAGATCAGGAGAAACAAAATAGTTACTTCACTGAAAAGGTAAGAATTACTTCCACAAAGGGAAGCTCATTTCACTTCAGCGTGTGCCACGTAAATCTCGAGAGCATCTATATTGAATATGATACAGCGTTGCACAAAACAAAACAACCAACAAATGCAACGCTTCCGTGTTCTTACTAATGATGGTGAGGTAAAACACTGGAAAGGCGATTACGCAATTCGGTGTGACTACGTCAAAAGTAGTTATAAAAGGAGAGCTTGGACACAGAATTGGTTTTTAATTCTTTGAAATAGCCTGATGGACAAATTCGCAGGAATTTCACGTTTCGGGAAAAAAACAGAAAATAAATTTTGAGCCAAATCCACCATGATATCTTCTTGCTCACACAAACCATTATTTGCTTTGCGTATGCATCTGACACAGGCACACAATCGATTTCATATTATTTCCAAAATCAAAGCAAATTTGTGACTTGTTTGTTTTTTTCTATTTGCACAAGTGCACCACAAAACCAACCGTGATAAATTTTGTGTCTGACGAAGACACACAAACGAATTCAGCATTCTTCCCAAAATCAATGGAAATTCCCACAAATTTGTCCATCTGGCTAGCACAAAAACAGCAAATCAATTCTTTGTCAAAACCTCTGCCTTTAATAACTACTACCCATTGTTTCTCGAGGTCAAACAGCAACTTCAAACCACTGGGGATTCCTCCGCAAAAGTTAGAGCGAGGTCACAAAGCCTCCAGACTTCAAAATCCTCGTTTTAGAAAGTCTGACGTATCCTTCTAAGAAGTTTTGACAACAACTTTCGAAAATTTTCATCAGTTTTCTCCAAAATATTTTCGTTTAAATATAAAACTTACCTTTCCGTGTTTGTTTGGGCTTTCTTTGACTGTGGTTTTTACTGTTTTGCTGTTATACAAAATACTTTTCGGTTTACCATACATTTCTTGAATCAAATTTTTGTTGATTTCACCGAGCACTTCATTTTTGTTCTTAAAAGAAAACAAACTATGACTCTCTATTAATCAATACTTTTAAGTGATTAATAAGTTGGTCCAGGCAATGCTTTGTTGCCACATCTCTGGAACCAGTTAAATCATGGAGGTTTGGTATTTTAAAATTATTCATCCTTGCATTATTTGCTGGTCGAGAAACAAATATTATTTTGGTCTACATACTGTTTGTTCACTGCGTCTTGAGAATTCACTGGATTTGGTACATTAGAAATCACGTGGCTATTCATATTTAAGTCTTGTTGCGCTTCCTCGTGCGTTACATATCCATTAAGGCCCACGGCGGTGGCTTTTTTGACAAAGATTTGCAACACCATAACTCCCTAAGCGATTGAGCTAGAGAGCTGTTCAAACCAATCTACGGATTCGGCACGTCTTCTAGCTGAGCTTGAGGAAAATTGCTTTTCGTTTTGGGTTTGGGGTTCTCTGGGAGGGGCGTCACAAGTAGGGGTGTTTTTGCGTTTTTGGCCAACTTTACCCGGCCCTGGGCGCCAATCCAATTAGCCAATTTTTTGGATCAAGGTTTTTTTTGAAACTGGACTATCATCCGAGTCTTTACAGCCCTTGATTGGCTTTCTAGCATATCTGGAGCCACAATTATGGCCCCAAAACCACAAATTGATAAAAATTCTACCCCAGAAAAGCTGACCCTGGGTATATTACACCCATATTGTATATGAGCATAACTCGCCAGCAGATTGAGCTAGAGAACTGTTCAAGCCCTGCAAGTTGTGTGTGTCTTTGTTTTTACTTGAATATTACATAGCTATCACCGAGATGTTTTGTTGTGGTAGGGCACTTCGACTCGATAATCGCAAGGGTTTATCGGTGTCCTGGCTGCAAGGTTTCACTTTGTTTTCTTTTTATGAAACAAAGACGACTCTAATTCTTCAAAATGCTTATTTACAAGTTACTTCCATCCAAGCCGCCAGTAGCTTCGTTTCGTATGTTTTGGGGCGTGAATAATTACTTCGAGTATGTTGAAGTTTCGCATGTGTTTTATTTTGTTTTCTTTGCGTGCTAGTCCATGTCTTGTGCACCTTGCGGTTGAAATAAATAAATAACAAATGAATGAAATATCCCTTCTTGAACTAAATCTTATTATTTCTAAAACTTGCATGCCGTGCTTTGGTGTCTGCACACTTGCTCCACTCCGCAATCACCAGTTTACTTGATGAGAAGCAGTGGCAACTAGCATCTGGCCACCCATTTGTGACTGTTACGCAGGAACTGCTCCATTGACAGCAGCTGTGCACACTGGGTGGTCCAAGCATGGACCACGGAGTGTGCGGAAAGCAACGCCAGGAACCGTGGTTTTATACCCAACGTCAGTACCAATCCTGTTAATGTCCCTACCAAGACCTGGCTCGGGCTTAACCGTCTTCGTACTGGTGTTGGACGATTCCATTTTAACACACAAATGGGGTCTGGCTCTACCAGCGACCTGCATGTGTGGCAAATGAGGAACAAACAACAGATCATATTGCCCTGGAATGTCCCAAACACTGACCTCGCAATGGAACATATGGCCTAGCAGTTTTAGATGATGAAACATTTCGGCTGATTTGTACGAAATGAAAAAATCGCCACACACGGCGCGACGACGACGAACCCGTCTTTTCCAATGAGATAAAGATGTACAGAATTGCATTGTTGTCAACAATAAAGTAAAAAAGTTACGCTATCTCACTTGGCACGAACACCAAGGTCAATAACTGCAGGCTGCTGTTTGGTGATGGAGGAAAACACTCCAGTTATGAGAATACTGACGAAAGTCACAAAGGACGTGAGCGATATTCCGACGATGGGATACCTGGAAAACACCAGACACAAATATACAATGCTAAATGTTGGAAAAAAACAAACAAACAGTGAAAGCTTAGTTGATTCAGAGTGGTTTCACAAAAGGTTAAGCAGTGTTTTGCACTTTAGACTTTCATTGTACGGGACACATTGAAAAAAACGAAAGATACTTTTCACGTAACAACAGCCAAAATGGCGTAATTAACTTGCTTAGGTCAGTATTACTCAAAGTTCGTCTCGCTGACCCCTAAGGAGGCGCGTAGCCGCGGGGTGTGCATTCGGGGGCAGTGACCCCCAATTTTTTTGTTGCCCCCAAATTTTGTTGTGTCCAGACAAATTTGTCTTAAACATGCATTAAAAAAGATTTTTCCCTTCTAAAAATGCATCTTTACCCCCAAACCTTGAAACCTGGCTACGGGCATGCCCCTAAATCATTTACTTATTGTTTGCAGACCCCGAATGCTGTAAAGGTTACAGTATGGTGAAGTTTACACTGTAGACATATGTCTAGTAGGCACGTGTCTTCTGACGTTCCTTTGTGCTTCCTGTTCAATGAAGAACTAATATTTACAAGATATCGCAATACGTAACTGGATTGCTATCGCCAACAGAGGAATTTGTATTCAGTATTTTGTGTACACCTTGGAGCACCTTTGTGTACCCCCTTTTAAGAGTCACCGGCATAGGTATTAGGCAACACGACAGGGACAAAGCTACGTTGCCTCATCGATCTTGATTATTCTTTTTGTACCAAAATATCCTAAAGCCTGTTGATTGGAATATCCTGAACACGATGATGATGACTAAAGCCTTTGATGACTACTGCACATGTAATTGGTTAGACGCTAGGCCATCTTCTGTGCTCTCGCTAATTAATGATAAACACCGGCATAGATGTTCCAGCGGTCGGGTAACTCCGCAGATAGTATGGTGCATGTTTACGTCAGGCACATAAAGCGAAAAAAATGTGTTGAAGGAGGAAAAAATCCTTTGGTTAAAGGCATATCACACGTTACGTTCTCAAGTGACCAAACATTTGGGCAAATAAGCGATTCTAAAATAGGCGATTTCGAAAAAAGCAGCTTCTAAACAATAGGGAAGTTTTTGATATGATATAGTTGAGAAAAACGTCAAATAAAGGTGTTGCTTTGCAGAGGCTTTTAAACGTATTTCTTGAATGGTTGTTGTTCGCGTGACTGATTTTATGAGTGACGATCTTCCGACCCCGAATCACGTTTTGAAACGTTCCAACACATACACACATACACGTTCCAACACATACACATTGATATGATCTCAAACTTTCAAGCAATGTTCATATCCTGGGCGCAGGGACGTGCAGAGGTCTGATGATGCCCGGGGCGAATACTTGATTGTATGCCCCCCTACCAAAACCTAGTATTGAGGAAAGTTAGAAACACAGGCACAGCAAAACTGCCTTGTACTGACCTTTGACACGTGCAAAAGGATTACGCCACAAAAACGTCACCTTAAGTGAGAATTCAGAGGAGAAAAAAGCAGCACGAGTGTCCTACCACGTTATGCAACAATGGCAAGAGCGTGAAAGTTGTAAAACGTACGTGCAATGGCAAATAATTTTGCATGGCACTTTTGGCCAGAAAAAAGTGAAGTACGTGTCAGAAAGAACGCGTGCGCTCTCCTAAAAAACAGTTCGCTTTTAAACGTGCCGTACACAGCCCCGAAAGTATTTTAACTGCTCTGAATGATATTCTTTCTGAAAAATTTACTGTATAATTTTGCTCTTTTTACAACAATTTAAACCGAAGAATCTATCGACAAATCGTCAGCTATGATATAGTCCTGTGACATAATTCGCATTGCCACTAAAACTGAAACCAAGCAGTCAAGGATAAGTCATCATCGAAACATAAAGCGTTCTTTGCTTTTAAATCCAACTCTGAACTAGCAAGTTTGAAGAAGTCTCGGTTTTTGTCCACTGTACTGTCCGCTTTGTTTTGATTATGGCGTTTGTAGTGAAATAATAATGAATTGACGAATGATAAAAACAATGCATTGAGTGCCTTTTCAACAATATGTTGCTGCCATACTCGCACCCCCTTTGCGAACCTTCCACGTCCCCCGTAAGTTTAAAACCCTGCTCAGGTAACTTTTTAAAAAAACACGTTTAGTAACCCTTGCTTAATTTGCTCATATCGTATTATCACCATTACCCAGGCTTACCGGGATGTTTCCAGTGCAGAAACGGCCTTTACAACAATTCAGAAATTATTTTCAAGCTTACCTGACCTTACAAAAGTAACTTGTTGTATGTCGAAAAAAATGTATTACTGACAAAACAAACACAGGTCCACGCCGAGAAAAAGAGTGGGGCAGGCATATAATTGACACAAAAACTACACGAAAAAAACGAAATGCGCCCAGTAACCTTTACTGGCAGTCTGTACAAGACCAATGTGGTATTTTGTTCTCGAAAATTTCAGATACGCTTGGAGTAGAAGTGCATGAGTTTCGGGCTTGGAAATGTTCTTATTTTCTGAAAATTTTCCGTTTTTTCTTACACATCAGGTTTGTTCAGCCAAATTTGGCGAAATTTGCTTATAATAATCCCTGCCAATCAGTGGCAAACTAACAATCACAAACTATTTAAAACAAAATGATTTTGACTATCAAACCCATGTGCCCTTAGAAAATAACATCAAGGTAAAAAATGTAATTATTTAAAAAACAAACGCAATTCACCCCCTAAACAAAACGCTTGGGGTAGGCGTAGAGTCAAATATCCCTGCCAATTATTGGAAAACTATTAATCACAAACTATTTGAAACAAAATGAGTTTGATTGTCAAGGCCATCTGACCATACAAAATAAGTTGAAGGTCGAAAATGATTTAATTATTTCAAAAACAAACAAAACTTTATCCCCCCCGAAAACACGTTTTGGGTACCCGATTTTTATTGTACATGAGGTACCTTCAACCAAAAAGGCGAATTTTACGAAAACCCGTGACAATCGGCGGAAAACCATGGACCACATTGCATTTGGTAAGTCATTTGAAATAGTAAATCTCTCTGAAAAGAATAATAGCAACGTTCACTTGTGCTGAACAACATAATCTGCATTGCCACTTCGTTGCTATTGGAGAAAGTGCGGAATGCACACTTGCACAGAAAATGGCACGCCGCATCTTCGGCAAATACTCTTGGTCTAATTCAGGGTCACCAACCTTTTTTAAACTGCGAGCTACTTCTGGTGTACCGAATAATGCGAAGTGCTACCAGTTTGATATACACTTCTGAACTAAAAGTTTTGCTCATTTTACTTTCCATTATTGTGGTATTGATATTCGTTAATGTGAAGACATTGATTATGCTAATGTTCTTTTTAGAACAAGCCCGCGGGCGACCTACATGGTCCTTGTGGGCGACCTGGTGCCCGCGGGCACCGCGTTGGTGACCCCTGGTCTAATTACATTGCCATGCGCTCCAGTATTGTCTTGACGCGCTTGAGTCATCTCAACCTTTGACGAAGACAACTGACTGGGACTAAGTTGTTCATGGTGATTACATCTTCCGAAACTGAAGTGCAAAGCTTCTTTAGCGCGCCAATGCTGTTTTTTTTTCGTAACTTCTCGAAATCATTGGCACGGAACGCATGTGGCTTTCTGCAACCTGTGTAATGGACAAAGGCTTTACAGTTCAAAGTCCAACATCTTTCTGTTCGTGGCGGAAAGCCTATTTCAGGAAATGCATCATCTCGTGAAAAGGCGATGTTTTGGAGTTTTGACAGGTCAGAATAACAACAAAAGAGGCTTATCATGAACGACAAAAGAGGCTTATCATGAACCAGGCGGTCGAAGCAGCATGTTTTCGCAACGAACTCCTTTGAGAATCGCAATTACAAAGCTTGGTCTTCGATGTGTCAAACTTGGTTTTGCTAAAATTGGGGCCGGTTACCTGACAAATGTCGGTTTCGCTTTGTTTTCGCCAAAAATGTCCACTGTTACCTGCATGACATCAGCCGTTTTGTCACGCATGAATTGACGACCGGCGAATGAGTCCATACACCCCCCCCTTACTCAAAAACTGCAAAACTTATACAGATTTCGATAGAAGTGGTTGAAAGAACCCTTTGAAAAAATCAGCTACTGAGGGAATGGAGTTGTGCTATTTAAGTCTTTTACCAACTTAATTGAATTATGACATTAGTCTGTGTTGCCTACAGTTACCTGAGCAGCGTTTTAAAAACCCAGCCTCTGGAGAGAATCAAGAGATTTTTTGAAGACTACAACTCGCACATTAAAAATAGGGTAGGAGGAATTTCCCAGCATACAAAGGAGGGAAGAGAGATAAGATGTTAGGCGTTAAGATAACGATATCAGCACTTGATCCCTCTCTCTGGTCACTTAACTTAATTTGCATGCCCCCTCAGGAAACTTTCCATCAGATCCATGCAGTATGTGTTAGTAGCCTTTCAATACGAAGAAGCATCGATAGTTACGGCATTTAATTATAATTTACTTTTTGTAATTTCACTGTCTGGTAGATGCACCTACCTTGGATGCCCGGGGCCGTCGCCCTATTCCACCCCCCTCTGCACGCCACTGCCTATCGCGTGTAAGTACAACTTAGAAGTTCAAACAATCACTCTCAGTTACTAGACTGTAATAATCACGCTGAAAACTGCACATTATATTGTGCTCAAGGAGCAATACCTGTATAACAGGAAAATCAACAACGGATGTATCAAGTAGAATTGCATATCGTTTGCCAAGTACCATCCCCATAAGAAGCACTAAACAAAATGAATGAAGAGGTTAACAAAGCACGATAGAAAAACATTATAAGCGTGGAGGCTAGTATATATATCTCCTGATGGCCTTACATATTTTGGCAGTGTAGCGTCTAGATCTGAAATCTCGACTCACACAAGATGCAGAAAATGTTTAAATTATGAAACCGTCGCAATCTTTAGATAGCTACGATCATTTATAAGCCGTTTTTACAATACTCGGAGCACAAGCAGTATCTGGTAAAAATGACCCATATGCCCAAACACCATGGCGTGGGACCCCAGAGGCGCGGGGCCCAATGCAGCTCCATCGGTTTAAGGCCGGCCCTGCGTGTGCGAAAGTGGGGCTAAGTATTTGGCTACAAGCGGTTGGTAGGATACCTTTTCCCTATATTTTGCGTAATTACCTGTTTAGCCTCAGTGCTTGGATAAAAGTTATTGATGTACAAAAGGTTGCTCCACCAGTATTTCCGGCAATTTTCCGACAACGGGCGCACAACTTCCGGCCACAAGGGTCCTTCTCCAAATTTTGGCCATAGAGTCACGCTCATCAGGATGCAGAAAGCATATGCTGGAGTAAGTCTAGAAATTATGATCACTGTGACGAGCTTTTGCACATACAGTTTGTTATCCACACAATATACGCAAAGTGGGCGATTGAAGATATAGTGAAATGTATAGCGCAAGAAAACGAACTGTAACACAGGGTCCAAAACTGTGCACATAATTAGTTCACATGCGTGTGTGTCTTTTCGTACAGTCATCGCTGTTAAACAAAGTAATTAAAATTTTAACAACTAACTTCTAAATTTTGTTCGTTCCTAATAAGTTACTTGTTCACAAGGACTATAAATCTCTGCTGTACAATAGCGAGGCATCCATGTCTGCTACTGGGGTATTTGCCCCATGGTTGCAACGGAAGAACCTTTGTTCCAATCAAGGAGTATATCAGGTTGTTGTCTAGGCAAGAAACGTGACCTGACCTCAATCCATTTTTGTGTACTTGATTATAAGCTCTCAACTGCCTAGTTCATACATACAGTACAAATAGTTAGTATTCAGTGCAGAAACTTTTGCCCAACGAATTTCTGACAACGAATATGATTCGCTAAAGATAGAATACCAATAAACGACAAAGAACCAAACATTGTCCTTCATAGTTATGTTAGAGGCTGGGGAGTGGTACTTGTTAAATTTTCACCAGACATTTAACAATTAGTTTCGCCCTGGGGGAGCATTATCAGTGATCATGGATACAGCAAAAACATTAAAACGTGTGATTCAGTTAGAAACCTTCGTTTTTGATAACGACGTAGCAGCAGGGGCGTAACGAGGGGGA
>JGI24021J15306_10003086_pt1 | contig 18573 bp, 9 predicted proteins | sample Ectturendosymbi1_FD_15306 | JGI IMG/M metagenome (IMG submission 15306)
ACATTTTNCTATGTGTGTCTTTATTACCGACCGGTCGATCGCGAGTTATCAAGAAATTTTCTAGTCGATCGCAGTCGAAGACAAGTTGGCCACCCCTGAAGTAGACAACTGGCTGCGTTCAAACAAATTGTCCTTAAAACATTCCAAATCAACACACATTACACATGCTCACAAAATCTTTGAAAAATAACAGCAACCTATCTGAAACTTGTTTGTTCCAAATAAAAATTAACGACAGCTACTTTCAACGAAAATCGCATGCAAAATATTTAGAGGTTTTGATATACAGCTCATTAGACAGGTCATCTCACGTGCAATTCATAAAATCGAAACTAGTTAGGGCTTGCTATCTATTCTATAAAATTCGATATCCCTTATCAATTGATGTATTAAAAATGTTATACTTTAGTCTTGTGCACTGTTATCAAAATACAGTCGCGCTGAAAAGTTTAAGACCACCTGCCTAAAATCTGGATTTTTACGTTTGGAAGATTGTCTCATTTGCTTCGTCACATTACTTTTTATGTTGGAAGAACATTGTTGAACAACTGATGCTTCTATTACAACTTTAGAAGTGAGCTTTTTAACGATCTGGTTGTCTTGGAACCAAGAATGTTCCAAATTATCGAAAGTTTTACTGCTGAAAATATGGGCAAAAAAGGGTGTTTTCAGGTGTGTACAAGTCAAAACTTATACTGCATGAAGAAGGAAAGGTAAATATCTGACAAACTGAAGTTCAGCAAGACTGCACTCGATGTTTGGAAACACATAGGCTACATACGTGTGTGAGAGAACCTTTTCTACGATAAAACAAATCAAAATTGAAAACAGAAATCGAATGGCATGCGAAACACTGGACGACAGTCTCCGACTTGCTAGCACTAACACTGATATTGATAAAGGAAGGACAGTGTAAGAGAAACCTCAACCACAGGTATCCCACTGATAGAGATTTGTGATGAATTGCCAGTTGCTATTGTGTAATAAATTCAATGATGTACTCACTTACCTTGCTTTTTTAGTTTTGAATATTGTGCATCTGTTGTTTTACACAACATTTTATTGAAAGTGGCCCAAAAGGTGTCAGGTTTTTGTAGAATGGCCCGTAGATCAAGAGCTGTGGCGTACACAGAAGGGCGACGGCCGGGCATGCAAGGCAGGGGGGATCCAAACAGTGAAATTACAAAAAATTAAAATGCTGTAACTAGATTATTTTTCCTATTATAAGGCTACTAACACATGCTGCTATTTTTCGAAGCTTGGTACAGAAAACCTAATGAATACTAAAACCGGAATACAGTAGAATTCGCCTATCACGACTTTGGCTATAAGGTCAGTTCGCCTATAACGACCCTTTTTCTCCGTTCTTTTGAAGTAACATTATAGGGCAATTCTACTACATAAGCCACGTGGTGGATGGTTTGTCGTTTAACTTGTCAGGGGTCGATTCGCCTTTCTGAACCCCGTCAGTTACGCCACTGAGTATAAATCAAAACTACCCAAAAATGTTCATCTATCTAAAATAAACGGTATAATCTCTCTCCAACAAAAAAAGTCTAACTTCACAGCTAAAATGTTTGGTGTGCGATCTCACCAAAAACAAGGCAGGCGCAACCTATTCGTCCGGTACGGCCATGGCCAAACCTGTTTTCTGACTCAGCAATACGTTAAAGTTTTAATAAACGTGCCCACATAGCTGCTGATAAAAATTGCAAAGGCCGAAATAACTGCTCTTTGCTGTACTCCACCAATTCACCGCCCACTGCAGTTGTTTCTATCGTTCATGCATAGATGTTGCATACTGAATTGGAAACAGGGTTGGAAATCTACAAAAGACGATCTTTCGAAACTTAAACTCGCAGTAGGCTAATGCTCCCAATTCTGAAACCACATTGTAGATGTCTGCAACGAGTTGACTACTAATTGCGCTATTCACGTTGCCATAAAAATTTTGTCGAAACCGTCAGTCTCTGAGAGTGAGAGTATTGTTTTTTCCCGTGTCTGGAATGTTTTGGGTTGACTTTTGTTTAAACCTGAGGCGAATGCCACATCAGAGTGTTTTTCAGCACCAAAACGCGCAAAAAACTTCTTTGTATACAACCAGGGCATACGAGAGGGGATAAGATGTACAACACATCCGGGCCCGAGAGGATGAAAATACGCACGCTAAATTTTTGTTCTCCAGTATAACCAGTGGCGTATCTATGCAAAGTGGCGCCCATGGCAAAGTTCAAATGTGCGCCCCTTCATAATAATTTAAATACTAGATATAAGCAGGGCTTTTTTTGAGGAAAATATTAGGTACCCGGTATGGATCTGTAGGGACCCGATTTCTCTGATTCTAGGGACCCGATTTTCTCTGATTTTAGGGACCCAGTCATAATTTTNTCTGATTCTAGGGATCCGATTTGAAATTCTAGGGACCCCAATCGGGTCCCTAAAACGCCTTAAAAAACCCTGGATATAAGTACAATTTTTACGAAAGTTAAACAATGAAGAAGACAAATGTTTTAAAACGGAAAATATATGTGTCTATTTATATACTCGTTTATTTTTATTATGAAGAATATCAAAACATTCAAACAATAACCTTATCGTAGTTTATAGGTCTACATAGTGCTGCATGCCAAAATTGTATCAAACAACATATTGCAACTGCAAACGACAATTTCTTTTAAAATGGAACACATTAAATTTGAATTGCACAGTAAATTATTTAATGCAAGTCATGCATCATTTGTGTTTGAAAACACACAACTCCATCAAAACGTAACTATATCCACACTTTTTCTGCTAAATTACACAAAAATGATAATTTAAACACTTTACGTGCTTTTATGGAAGCAAAGTCGTGTATGATTTTAACCTTTCCCTCTTTCGTCCCTTTCTATTCTCATCAAAGCTGGATCACACAACCTGCCCTGTCTCATTATTAGTCATTGAGGCCCGGAAGTATAAAAGGATCAGTTTCAGTTTACCGAAAGATCGTTCGCAGCATGCAATACATACTGCCATCGTCAGCATTTATTTGCAGACAATTCGAAGAATTTCAGGACTTCAAGACGCGGTAACTTTAAGTTGCACGACTGGAAACTAGCATTTTGCAATCTACAATCTTCTCGCATAATTGCTTGCCATCTACATCTGAACTGTAAGGGAAGGTCGGGTTAGCTGACTCATTTTTTATTTTATAGCTTGTAGCTCCGATGTTATTCTTTCTGGAAAGTTAAATTTTATACCGTGTTAAGTTCAACCCTTTGCCTCGGCCCTTGCTTTGCTTCAATAAGATAATACGTCGGCAATTGACATTTCCGNNGTTTTNCAAAAATGTTCATGAGTTGAGTCAACAATATAGCTAAAGTCACAGCAGTGACTTGAANTATTATTGCTGAATGATGGGTGCCAGCTTGAATCATTGCAAGAAGATGGGAGCAGAACCAGGCAGGAGATTCCTCAAACAGCGTGATGCAAAGCTGGAGCCTGTAATTGTGGAGTTGAGTCAACTAGCACTAAGGGATGAGTAGTTGACTCACCTTGTTGGACATTTGACTCATTTTGAATAAATCATTGTAAAGAAAAAGTATTGTATATTAGCGAACAAAAGCCAATCGTGACGGACAAATACAATAAGTGACTGCAACTGTTAAAGTAAAANAACGAAGATTTAATCATTTATCCATCCACTTTTCGCACCACATTCGATTGAANCCAACGGCGCCCCTGCNACTATAGATTAATTATTAAGTATCAATATATTAAATTGCCTTTACTCCCAAAGAAATACTCCGTGAGTTCAACATACCGTTAACCATTATAATTGAGAATGGTATTCAGCATTCTTTAAAAAATGCGATGCTGCTATGTTTCATAAGGTAATTTTACATTGTCTCACTGAGGCAACTAGGACGACCACCACTGTGTCAATTAACCTTTCGGTGCACTAAACAAAAAAATGTCAGCCATGAATATTTTTCTGCTTTGAAACAAGCTACCAAAATTATACGAAAGGTGGGGTGATGCTTAAGCTACAACCTGCCGGAATTATTGTGTTATGCAGGCACCTACAAGAGGAGATACAACCTGACGAACTAAATCTAACACTATTTACTTTTTTGCATCAAAAACATACTTTCTGGTATAACTTTTCAGCCCTTCCATAACGACACGTCAACTTTACGTAACTGTCATTATAGAATATAAAAACGAAACAATGGAATATCTTTTACGACGTCAAGCATGGCTGGTTAGATACTGGCGGTGAGTCAACTACGCTGCTGAGTCAACTAACCCGACCTTCCTTTACAGTTACACAGATCCTAAATTGTTACCTGTAGATTTTAGTTCCTCACAGTCAGGACCTTTTCACATGGCCTTGGACATCGAACAGTAAGCCAAATTTGGACAAAAAAAAGCCAGCTCCAAACATGACTAACAAATCTCTTTCATGAGTTAACACATTTTGCTCAACTAGCACGGTAATGACATAAACTGCTGATTTTTCGAGGACTAACTAATGTTCTCTACCTTAGTCTTTGGACTGGAGCATTGTATTCAGCCTATTTATCATACCCTGGTGGCCATCGAAGAATATTCGTAAAGTCGGATTGGGTCGCAGCAGTTTAAGTAAGCTGTAAATCTGTAGGACTTCAGCTGCAGTTATTTGCCTAACAGTCAGATTCTCACAGCCTTGGACTTAATGTCGTCTCAGCCAGACAGGGGCGTAACGAGGGAGGCACAATTCCCCGGGCGCCGAATCACCATGAGGGAGCCGAATGACTCCGGGGGCGCATGTCCCAACAATGTCACATCACAAGTACTTTCTTCAATACAGTAGATTTGCTCCCGAAACTCCTCAGGTTCGAACATTGGGGACGCCAAACTTGCTTGTTGACCCGGGCGCCATCTCACCTCGTTATGCCTCTGCAGATTCTGACAAATATCTTCTTGCTTGTAATGCAGCAGTACGGACCGACCCATCCTTTCTTGTAGCGTGAGAAGGACGAGGTCTCCTAGCTATGGCATGAGGGGCGTAACAAGGGGGGAAAGGAGGGCACAGTTACCCGATTGCCGAATCATTGCGAGGGGCGCCAAATGACTGCGGGCGGCGCCGGAAAGTCCCAACAATGTCATATGTGCATTCTTCAATACAGTAAATTTGTTTCAGAAAGAGCTCAGGTTCGAACATGGGGGCGCCAAAATTGTTTCTTGCCCCGGGTGCCATGTAACCTCGTTACGTCCCTATATGGCATGCGAGCGTTCTTGCTTTATCACAATGTCTGACCGCCGTGTTATGTCACAATACCACAGTTTGGTCATAATTCTAATTTTTTCCAAGCAATTTTTGCGCCCCCGTCAAAGTGGCGCGTATGGCACGTGCCATGCCTGCCATACCCTAGATACGCCACTGACTACAACAATTAATACATTTCAAAATCTTAGCATGGAAGCTGTTTTTTTATGTATAAGATGATTATTATAGCAACAAGCTACACAAGTTTCGACGAGAGGACCAGAAGTTAGAAGGGCGGTATCGGTCTTCGTACAACCATGAATTAACGACGATTAAAACGATTCGATGATTTTGCATGTTCACAAAGAACAAGTTGACAGACTTAATTTGGACAAATTTGCTGAAAATTATGTTTCTGGTAGTAAGGACACAATGAGACAGTTGGGTTGATTTTTGGAACGGTTTGAGAATTCTGTTGGCTCGTCACATTGCTTAACTTTTACTGATAGGCACGTTTTTATAATTGTCTGTTGACTTAATGGCGAAGAGTTAGAACAACAACTGTATAGTGTGCACTGCAGGAAATGGTTTGCAGATTTCGAGATGTAGAATTGCGGAGAGCAAAGTCCTCTCTGATGTTATGAAACTTCAAGGGAATGGATAGCCTTTTAAGTAGTAAATGTTTAGTTTACGGTTGTAGTAAAGTTTTCAGTTCAGGTTAGATTTTGAACTTTGTTCCGCAACTGTGGCAGAAAGTGCTAACGGGGCATCGTTTGCTATGAATGGCTAAAAAAGGTCATCTTGTTCTAGGTAGCACAGAGTCACAAAACAACGTTTGTTTCCGTGGACGCACGATTTCTGCTGATCATGGCCGTACCAAAAAAAACGAGCTAGCGCCGGCTCTGAAAAACTATTTCAACTGGTATTGCTTACAAGTTTTGATTATGTAGCATGTATCAGCTGACCCCACCCGCAATATAAAACGATAACATTCTGAAAATGTTACTTCAAACCCAAGATTAGGAAAATGTGAATCATGCTCTAACAACTAATCGACGCAATATAGAGAGCTTAAAATACTTAAAGAAATTTTCTAACTGAAAAGACGCTGCAGTGATTTCCATCCATTGTGCAGCCCTGTCCTGTTCGGTATATTTTCAACATACTATAGCTGCAATCAACGACAATGCAAGGTTTTATTGTCATAGAAAAATTTGTTTCACTTCGGTCTTAAGTTCGCGCTCCTTTTTGCTCTGACGATATTTTAGTCTGTGCGAACCCTATATATTAGTCCTAGACCAATAGTTTCCAACCCTTTTCGTACCGCAACATAGACCCGTAGCCACTGGGAGGCATTGCTCCCCAACTTTTGTTGTGCTCAGAAAAATTTGCTTTAAACATGTAATAAAAACAAAAATCTTTCCCGCCTAAAAACATATTTTTCCCACCAAAACTGAAAACCTGGCTACGGGCCTGGTGAGGCCCCACTTGTCCACTGTTACGAGGTGAAAAAGAAAAGTGTTAATCAATTTACGCTGAACCAAAAATGATGATATTGACGCGCTAAAAGTACGGTCAACAAAAAATTCTAAAGTAATCACCATGTTGCCCGACAATCACTGCGCTTGTTGCTGCCTTCGATGCAAAAGCATCCAAATACATGGAAGTGTGGAAATCGTACTTGGGTGGCCGGAAAAGGGTTTTTAATTTCCACAAGCAAACCAACGAAACACGTCGCGGTTAAATATTTGACAAAACACACACCCTACGTTTATTTAAGTTTCACATCTTTTTTTTATCTATGCTCAAAAAAAAAACAAATTCACTGCACGTATATGTGGTGGCATAAAGACGTTGAAGTACAACGTGATGAGGACCGAGTTGCGACACGCTTACCACGGCTGTGAAAATCGCTCACACACGAGCAAAAGACATCAAGTAAAACGTACCCAAATGGTTTTAACTTCTAGGTTCACGATTCGCGTGTTTGTTACCTTTTCAGACTGCTAAGAATAGAACGCAACGAAACCGTTGGGCGAAACGATTTGATGCTTAAACCAGAACCGCCACCAGAAATTTTTCAATAGGGGGCTTTACATTTACGCAGGGAGATTGACATTCTGAAAATTTGATAAAATCTCCACTGATTTATACTGTTTTGTACTTAAATTTTGAGGAGCTGAGCCACCAATGCTCCCCGTGGCAACGAGACTGGTTTAAACTTCGCTAATGCTGTCATTATTGAAACACGTACAAAAAGCTCCAATCATTGAATCAAGTAAGATTGAATAGAGAAAGTAAANAATTAGGAAATTTTTTTCCTGATATTCTTCACAACAAAATCATTTAAGAATTTACTGAAATCTGTTTGCCAGGTTAATGCACCTAATGCTTAGTGTCGCCAACCTCTCCTGGAATATTGAGACCCTTCAATTCATTTTTAATTCTTTTGAATCTTGAAAATGGCCTTCCTTCGGAACAGTTAGCAACCACCAAGCTAAGAAATAAAGGTCCACGTGGTTGAATAAATAAAAAAACACTAATCTAAGGCATCAGACGCAGGGGCGTAACGAGGGGGGCGCAAGTGGGGAACAATTCCCCATCACAAATACTTACTTCAATACAGTACATTTGCTTTCGAAAGACCTCAGGTTCAAGTATGGGGGAGCCAAACTTGCTTCTTGCCCCGGGCGCCATCCAACCTCGTCACGCCCATGATCAGACCCAAANGCGCTTGTGCCATTTTCTTGCTGTGACCTTTTTCTTTGTCTCTTTAGGGTAGAGTTCTGTGGTTGCCAGTTGGCAAAGTGACTTTTGGTTGCTATTCAAGCGAATTAATTAAAATCTTCTCTGATTTGTTTAGCATGGGAGCAGTACAAACTTGCGCAAGCACTCAATAGCAATCTGATTTCTGAATGACTTTGTTAGAGAAAATTCAAATGGAAAAAATCACATCTAAAAATACCAAACGAGCTTTACGTAATAGAAATGCTAACAAGACTACAGCATTGCTCAGAAGACGCAGCTATGATTTTATTTTAGGATGGTGCTGCTAGCCCTCCACATATCTTTTATCTGCAATGTAACCTTTGATCAGGTGCATTTCAAAAACGAAACAGCCACAAGTTCTTTCGTCTGATTTACACGTAACAATCGGTACAATTCAGCAAACACAGAACGCCGCAAACTTGCTTTGAGTATACCGACACAATAGTCGGCATGTGGCTTGACCAATGGTCATATTGAGATTCATGGAAAATCGTTGGAAGACCCTAGCGTTGTCAAAACGAAAACTGATTAGGTGAATAAAACGAAATCTCATTAGGTGGAAAAAAATGTTATTAAATGAACTTTGACGAATATTTATCGAACCGATCATATCCTGGCAAGTGAGTCTATGCGTAACGCAGTTTGCCGGAGACCCATTGGATCTTGAGGCCAAAGGCTTAGCCCGCATAGCCTATTGAAAAATCCGGCCCTGGCGTTATTGTACGACTGAGTGTGTTCTACTCCCGTATTTTAAGCGTTGACGGATATTTTTGCAGCAATGAACTGCTCTGTCTCAGCGTAGCGTGCCATGTTTCGCTCCGGCTTCATGGAGCGCTGACAATTTATGTTCATTATGTGGTGAACATTGTACAACAACCTGACGAATAAGGAGAGTGCGTGTAAAATAATATGCAGATTGTGTCAACAAACATCGCCAAAACGTTAGTTTGCAAACATTAATACGACATCATATTGCGACGTCACAAACAACGTATGTCCAGTAACAATGACCACCACACGCCACTGCTCAATACTAAAATTTGTAAGGAGGCATACAATCAAGCAGTCGCCCCGGGCATCACCATACCTCTGCACGCCACTGGTCAAAAGCAGTTGGACCACGCTGCTCTATTTCATTAAATTGCTTATTGGCAAGTTGCTCCCATGTATATCGCCGGTATAGTGTCGTATCGTGTATGTTGGGGCGTGTGTGCTTGCCTTGAATGTGTTGAAGTTAGGCATGAGGTTCTATTTTGTTTTCTTTGTGTGCTAGCCATGGGCGTCGCAGGGAGTAGGGGGCGTTGCCCCCTGGATTTTAAAATTTTTTATTTTCCTGGTGCCTTTTCAGAAGAAAAATGTTTTCTCTTAGTTTCAAGTTTGTAAAATGAAATTTCACCACCGTTGGTCCCCCTGAAAAAATCTCTTGGCCACCCCCTGGAAAAATCCACTATTGATCCCCCTGGAAAATCCTTCTGACGCCCGTGGTGCTAGGCCATATCTTGTGGGCCTTTCGGCTGAAATGAATACACTTAGAGATTTATCTGCGATCAAAGCACCTGTTTTATTATGTTCTCTTGAAGCACTTGCTCCATGATTGCTTGTCCAACGGGATGTCCATGTTATTCTTATTGATGATGGACGTATTTCCAACTCTCGTATCAAACGAAACATAACAGTTAGCAAGTTTCCAAACGTTTTTAAAACTTACTGCCTGTGATATATAAATGAGTTTTTAGAAAGGCTTTGAGTTCTATTGTGTTTAGTCAGCTGCACTTAACCCTGTTTTAGTTTAACAAAAGCATATTTCTCATGAGAGATTTAATCAATTTAGTCATAGAAGCATATGTCTTGTTAATCAGCCAAGTAATTTTGTGATAATGCCGTCACTTCTAGACCATATTTATGCCAATGATGGAAATCATATTCATTCTGGCCTTTTTGCCTTTGATGTAACAAGTAAACATCTTTCAACTCTTGTCACAATGCAGCAAAATCCCCATATAAAATAAGCCCATATCTAAGAAAGTTAATATGTTCTTAGCATAGAGTTATTTTTAAGTGATGGTAGTATATCATTAACTCCTTAGGGTTTAAGAAAAAGAATCCTGAAGAAGAATTTGACGTAGATATTTTAATAGCCTCTTAACCTGAAGAAGAACTTGATATATTTATAGCTTCGAAAATAGTTAAGGAACACAATCAAATGGAAAAACTATCACGCAAGAAAAACAAGTTGTTTTACAAACCCTGAATAACCAAAAGTGGAATCAACACGAAACACAAGCTTTACAATAAATCCATCAAGTTACCTCAACATCATTCGGTTTACCTTAAGTATAAGAAGTGCATCAATTTGTTGTTAAACATACTGAAAAAGTCAAAGCAGACGTCTTGTTATCAACCCTTACGTCAATATAAAAAAAAACTTTAAAACATGAAAAACTATCACATGTATCGTCACTAAAAGGCAACATAATTTTTGTAGAACTCCAGCAAGGAAACGCGCTAAAACTTTTCTTTCCAATCCGCACACTGCAAATCAATTTACTCCATTTACTGGTTTTCGGAGCCCTCATCCGCTGCAATTGAAAAAAAGCAAGAAAACAGGTTGAAACAACGCGTTTTTTGAAAGTGGTCAAATCGCTTCTTCAGTTTCTGAAGTAATTTTTGAACATTACTAGTGTTCCAAAATTTTCATTTTCAAGCAATAAGGAAGACGATTTTATTATTTTTCATCCGTACTTCCCAGTTCCCAAAGGCATAGTTTCGTTAAAAAAGCATTGATATGATCAAACATATGGTTTATTAATTGCCCCTTTCCTTGAAAATATGAATTTAAGTCATTTAAAAGCAGACATTATGTCCACAAGAAATTCCAAGTCATAAGTCTACTCCCATCGTAAAAGTCAGCGGCAGCGTTGCCTTTGTCTTCCATGAGCCGCTGTATTTAGTCTTTTAGCTCAGAGTCTGAGCTCAGACACTCGTTTCAACATTTTGTCAATGCTAAGCCACCGGACTTTTGAATAGCGAACGTCTTCATAATCTGCATCCACGTCACGCAGCAAACCTTGAAATTCTCTGTGACACAAACCAGCGGAACTAATGAAGTTGACCGTTTATGTAACGACATATATTACACTTTTGATTTTCAGGGAATTTAGCACAAATACTTTCTTGGTGGATTAAAGAGTGAAAGCTCATAATAAAGTTATTTCCTACCTCACTTCAAATTAACTTTGCTAACCCCTCTATCGCCAACATATTGCAAGGGCACCACATGTCGTCATTCCGGCCAGATTGATCAAAGTCAACCCTAGTCGGCTTAAAGCTGGCAGAGTATGGCTTCCAATAAATCAACGGCTTTGGTAGTACTGTACCTCTAAAGAGGGACCATGGCAGCTAGTTCTTCTGTGATACCAGTGATTACTATAAAATGGATGGCTAACTCCATTGTGTTCATTGTTATGGTCACGCATCAGTAAGTCTTTACTCCGTGTATAATATATTTGCAGGGCAAGGCATTGCAAAAACTGTACAACGGTGCGTAATTATCAGCTATTGCTTTTCTTGCAAACCTGTAGATGGCATATTTTCCCAATTTTTTGATTTTTGTAGCTTTACTGCAGGGTTTGAAGACCGCATGCTTTTTCTACATGCCAAAAATATTTTTTCCTAGCCAAAATAGCGCCGACACATCTTCAACTTCTCAGGGCAGCTATTGCACTGCCGAAACCAAAGAAAATCGCTGCTGAAGCTAAAGAAATTTCCGATGTAAATGTGGGTAGATATACTTTACGTGAAACAGATAAATCTTTGCAACCTTGCTTTACTCAGGCAGCTTAAAGTCGATCAATATCCTAATAACGGCTGTGCTTGTTCAGATCCAAGAATTTCGAGGTTCATGGTCTAGCAGGGTTTTAAAGGCGTTTTAGGGACCCGATTCGGGTCCCTAGAATCAGAGAAAATTATCATCGGGTCCCTAAAATCTGAGAAAATCTGGTCCCTAGAATCAGAGAAATCGGTTCCCCACAGATCCATACCGGGTACCTAACATTTTCCTTAAAAAAACGGGGTCTAACAACGCACATGCTGTTGTGTGTAAACAGCAGATAGTAAAAATCAATTTTTTTATTGAAGCTGACCTCCCTCCCTGAACATATCTACAAAGACGCATTGAAAAGTTTTATATCATCAATAGAGTAACTACAGTTAAAAGTTTCTTTACGCCATGTTGTCTCAACAGGACTCTGGGAAGAGACTTACTGTCCTATATGCTATGTCTACAGTACGAACCGTCTCAAAATGGCCACCAGAACCAGATTAATTGTTTGTGGGCCATGTTCGTCGGGCTCAATTTTATCACAGGCCTGGGCAAACGGGAGCTCATTGACCACTTTACCCATGCTTAAGCTGACTAACAGAATGCAAATTTACCAGAAAAGAGTTGTGGAATCCGTGATCTTTGAAGCTTCATTTTTTCCTTATGCACGACATTTCATGAAAGAAACGTAGGCTATTTGTTTGCATTAAATCTTTCAATGTGTTTTTCTTTCAGTGAGGTTATTTCTTCATTAATTTTTTTCCTGGGAAGAGGATCATTGCAAACAGATGTCCACACCAGTAGCGCAGTCAAGAATTTTGTTCGGGAGGGGCTAGCCAGTGACGTTGTCAGTGACTGACGTCGTGTTGAGACCGACTGTTCCTTCTGTTTATTTTCTAACAGATAAAAATTCATATAAAGCACCAGTAAAAATCTTAGCAAGTGTGTATTGCTTCTGTTTATTAGCTGAGTCATACGAAACAATAAACCATTACACCTTTGTTCCCATTCTTGATGTCAAACAAATTTTACAAAAAACGTTGCATGGTTGCGATCAACCCTGCATAGGTGCGTCGTAACAAAACTTTAAAAATTTCTACCGAACTAAAAGCAGAATATGTTTTGACGTTCCTAGAGCATTATTTTTCTCCTAGGACATTGCCCAACTTTTGAAGTCAGGACATCTCTGGCTGAATTGACTTTCGTCTTCTCAAAAACGCATTGTAGAAAACCTGCTTTGAAGATTATCGTGGATAGCAGGCACATAAGCGATTCTGTCAATCTTACTTTGCTGTATAGTGTCAAGCAATTTGAAGCTTCGACTTACGTGTTCTACTCAACATAACGGAACATTGCTCTTCCTTGTGCAGTTCCAAAATGTGGGTCCACAAAACATCCCAGGGACGCCGGAGAGCGGTGCACGACTGAGGCAGTTCCCACCGCCTTTTCAAAAAAGAGGACAGGAGGCGAAGGTGCCTTTCAATAATTATCAAAGGTGATTTCATAGTTTATCAAGATCAACTTGAAACAAATTTATTGGAGTTTTTGCGCATCCATAAATCACAGAATGGTTTTCTATAACTTCTGTTTTTATTTTTTATATCAACATTGCTGCTGAATAGATACAAACATAATCGGTAACATTTTTTTGTTTTTTGTAGGTTTTCCTTCCCTCAACTCATTTGGACTGCTGCCCTCTGCTATACCGCTGTTCGGGCGTCCCTGAAACATCTTCTCTGCACATATTGATGTACCGTGAACAACCATGTTCTGATGCACAAAATGAATTTCTGGCAGTGCGTTGGAATTATTAAATGCCTAACTTAAAACTCCTCTGCAATATTTTGTAACAGAGTACCATGGGTGCAGTGCTAAAATAAGAACCGTGCCAATGACTTTTAAGCCAGTGTCTGTCACAGATATCTTGGAATATGTATCTTTTTCACAAAGTTAGCCGCTGGCCTGATTTTAACTGAGGTAAAACTAAGACACTCACTATCTGCCTGCATTTCATCTACCCCAAATCAACAAAAACAAACTTTTTTAGTACTTTTTCCGGAAAAGCAGGCAAATCATCAAATATGAAAGGCATGGTATTACTATCTCCTTTTACTTTTGTACTTATATCCTACAAAAAAATTGTGTAACTAGTAAACACTGCAAGGATGAAAGCGATCCTAAAGAGTTCAAAAACTAAAGCATAGGCTTGATTAGCCATTGCAGTCAGAGGCCTATAGCAAAACCCATAAAACAGATTGGTAGCACATCCAAAAGCTACACCAAATGAAAGAAGTCTTCTTATCGACTAAACGCCTATCAGCAACTGGTGCAGAGTAGTATATCTTGCAGAAGTTCTACAGATGCACAATAATGCCTGTCATACACCAGGCGCGGATATACCATTAAGCTAAAAAGGCTTAAGCCTAGGGCCCCCAATTTTTTGGGGCCCCTAAATTTTAGGAGTAAGGAAAATTTCCAGCATTTTTGTAAATACTTACATTTGTATTTTTGTTTTGGTTCAACACACATTTTCTTACTAAGCCGCTAGCAACAGGCTCGCACAACTCAGAAAGCTGGAAGGGCCAAATTATCAACATAAATTTGCCGTGGGCCGGAAACGTCTATTTCATTTCCATGTAGAGATTTCGTTGCAGTATGGAAGAAATACTTTTTTCGAGGTCGAGCTTTTGCAACATTTTCTACAATTGGGAAACAGGCCCGTAATTAGGGGGGGCGCGTAACTAGGGGGCCTCCCTACAAAATTTTTCGCCCCCTGGAAAAGTGTGTTGAGCATTGTTATGAACTATTGGACATAGTTTAACTAATTTGGGCCCCTCACAGAAAACTCTTCGCAACCCCTGGTGTCCAAGTTGGTTGCGGGTCTGATGAGAAAGCTCTGCAAGTAAAGCTTTCGCACGCCGTGTGTTGTGCAGGCCTGTTATTGAAGAATGAGCGCGAAAGATTGAAGTGAATGACAATGAGAATACTCTTTTTATGATGTTTAGAATTGGTTATTGCTACGTATAATGCGTGGATAAAACGCCTGAATCCATTTTTCAGATTACACGAGGCCAGTGAGGTACTTTCGTTCAGCCCAATCCCGTTGCCACAAGGGGGCTTTGGTGAGCTTAGCCCCTCCAAACAAAGCTCCAAAAGCAAAATTATACATCAGTAGAAATTTTGTCAAATTAGAATGTCAAATGTCAATCCCGTCCCCCGTACAAACGTAAAGTCCCCCTATTGACGACTTTCTGGCGACGGTTCTGGTTCAGCCCAGGTTTATCTCTTGTTGCTTTTATGGGTAAGATACGGGGTGAAAACAAGAATAGCCTGCACTGTAGCCAAAGCTACAGACATTCAGTGGGACAAAATGTTAACTATTTGTAACACCGCGCGTGTTAAGCTGAGATTTTCTTTGACTTAAATTGTTTCGTATCAATCTTGGGCCATTCCTTCTACACCTCAATGCATAGAAAAAAATTATTCTACTTACTGTAGAACTAGACACATATCTTGATGTATTAGTAACGCCAATTTGTAGCTTGAGCTTGGTAGCTTAGTAGGCTGAGCAAAGTGAACCTCACGTGTGAGTTTTTTCTTTTTTGCAGAGTAATCAGGATAACGGTAGATCTACAATAGGCTTACTTGCATTAACTTGAGAGTGTCGAAGAGTAGGCTGCATATGAGAGTGGTTCTAGCAAGCCAAAGAAAGCCATTGCCAATGCAGATGCACTGCGAGCTGTTATTGAAAAGGTCAAAAATAACCCAGTTTTCTAGTGAGCCAGAAGGGCCTACACCAGAGGTGGCTACGGATTCGGAGTGCCGGAGTCGACTCCGGGAGGATCCTGCGTTATGCTTTCGGACCCGGCGCCGGAATAAAAAATTTGTGAAAATCCGGACCCGGAGTCACTTTTCATTTACAGCAGCAGGAGTCTGTGTGGTTTTCATATATGACATTTCTTAAGTATAAGCATTGCTGAATTTCGGTTGCATCGATGGTAGCCAGAATCTGAAAAAGATTCGGATTCTCAAATTAGAAAAAAATTTGGACCCGAATCCGGATCGAAAAATTTTGGAACAGGAGCGGATTCGGAGTCTGAAAATGTGACTACGGCCATCTCTGCCTTCCAGAAGGGCCCCAATTTAAAATAGCCTAGGGCCCCGAAAATGAAAAGTCGCCTCGGTCATACACCATAGTAAGCACAAAACAAGCCGAAGCTTTTGCCTGCTTGTTGCCAGGTTCGAGTAAAGACTCAGTCACGCGTGACGGAGACAATGAGTTGGCCATTCATTTTGTACTGTAGGATTCAATAATGATACCCCACACAAAAAATAGCCACTTGAGCAGTGTCTTCGTCTGTACTTTCGTCAAGCCCCAGGAAATAAAATTCAAAGCTTGTAGGTTTTCATTCAAATGTTTCCTCTGTCAAGCTTGCTACCTCTTCGATACGGCGAGCTATGATCTATCTGCAAAGCCTTCTTTTGACAAGCTGCTCTATATTCTTCGGATAGTAGTACATCAAGCTTCTCCGGATAATAGTGTATGTTCGCAAAGCGAACGAAGCATTCCTTCATACAATCTCCATCAGAATCTGGTTTGCCGTTGCTTATTTTCTACCACTTTCACTATTGATTTCTCCTGTGAGGAAACAGTTAAGAAGACTGACTGCTGTCCCAATGATTCTTTTTCAATTGTACCCACTTTATTGTTTCTGAATCTGTCTTGTAATTCAGCCTACTATAAGAAGATACACGCCTAGTGTCATTATCTCTTTTTATCTTATATTCTTTGAAGTCTGAAATTTCTGTATTAAATATCAACCAAAATCGACTTGTTTTTACCTTGCACGAAGTACTGATCTTTCCACCTTTCATAAAATTATCTGACACCATTGCAAACTTTTAGCTTTTCAAGCAACTTAATTATGTTAATACCTATGCGCTCAAAACAACATACTTGAAGTGAGCTTTGTCTCTGGTTAAGTTGTTGAAGCTGTGCAGGCTGCAGGCAAGACAGCACGCGTACAAAAGGTAACAACAGAGCTTGTTCTTCATTTTCAGAAATGCGATAGTGTTCTATCAGTGGATGAGTTACTGTGACGATTACTGACGCAACACAGATGATTTTCAGCCATTTCTATCACTGATTTAGGCATGGCAGTGTTGCCATTTCAGCTGTTTTGCTGCTAGATCTAGCAGGTTTTTCTCACTGTTAGCTGGAAATTTCTCAATCTAGCAGCTAGCTGATTTTCTAGCAGGATTTTGAAAAATGATTAGCAGGTAGCAATATCCTGGCCAAATATTTGTTCCAACAATTTTTAGAGATGAAAATTTTATCCCTTTTTCATCAAAAAATTATTTACCTTCTTTCTGATCTTTTGTATTGGGCAACACAAAGACCACCAGGCGTAACTAGCTGTCTTTAATCATTTGGATACATAAAGATACCAGTGGTGGGTTTAGGGTTGGGGGGGGCCGAGGCAAGCCTAAAAAGGGGCCCCTCGGATGACGTCATCATACTCAGCCAACCGTGATAAGCACTTTTGATCAAGCATGAGATACATCCATTCAAGGATACATTCCTGATACAACGGCATGACTGACATAACAGAAGGAGAAAATGCATTAAATTCATAATACATAACTTTGAAAACACGAAAGTTGAGAAGACAAGGCTTACAACACATGAAAGTTAGGCAATAGCAAGTTAGCATCGCCCCCACCTCTTTATTTTCACGCCCTATTTATTTGCATTCACCATCAATAAACTACAAAGTTTACCCCTTGGAAATTTTCACGCATTCCCCCTTTGAAAGAATGCTTGGTAGTTGGTATCGTGAATTTGTTCACGTTCGTGTGTTTCTGGTAATCCATGAAACTATAAATAACAACGAAGAAAATTTGAAACACTAAAATTGTTTGAAATTTAATCCTTTTAACTTTTTAAGCATACAAAGGCATCCAACCTGAGACTTGTTTCGGAAAGCTTTGAGGCTGAATGAGTTAAGGCGGCCCTCATTTTGCATTGACACTAGTTGCTTGATAAATGCGCAAAAGTAGGAAATAATTTATCATATACCTTATGCAAACATTTCTACTGCAGGAAGTAGCCTACACAATTGATTAAATCTGTGCCAAGAGAAAACAGTTCAAGTTATACTGGCTAAGAGCTGTCAAAAAAACTTTAACATCTCCTACCAAGTCTACCTTGAACCAACCATTTACTAGTCAGGCTTCAAATAACCTGTGACTTCAAGCATAGGTTAATTAAAACCACCTAAAATACCTGAAATATCTGTAGAAAAAATGAGTACTCATAATTCTCAAAAAAATGCCATTTCTGCTACCTTATAAGAAGCATGAATGTAGCCATGCTTACTAACAGTCTTTGCCGCACAACAACATTAATACAAGATTACCTTGTAGACTAAGAAGAAAATGTCCTATGAATAAAAAGAAGTAGCGTGGTCCCTGCCATAGCCTAACAATTACATGTTGTCTTATTTTTTGATGGAAATGTTCACTAAGGTACAACATCACAAGAATTGAGAAGTTTGTCTAACCTTTTCAACTCAGGGACACAAAAAAGAAATCCTTACACAGTGGTGAAAGTAGAATAATTTTCTTACCGGAACGATCCAGTATTTGTCAACACCCTCCCAAAATTTCAGCCATCAATATAAAAAAGCAATCAAGAGCACGTCTACTTTTGGCCCACCCTGTATTGTACATTTTAAAAATACAAAAAACGTAC
>JGI24021J15306_10003088_pt1 | contig 18566 bp, 12 predicted proteins | sample Ectturendosymbi1_FD_15306 | JGI IMG/M metagenome (IMG submission 15306)
CATCGCGTCAGCCAGCTCCCTCGCCGCCGCCGCCCGTCACGCTTCGCCGCGACCCGCTACAACCCGATCAACGTCAGCGTCGCGAAGGAGGGAAAGCCCCTGCGCAAAGTCACCGCCCCAAAGGGAAAATTAAAGCGGCTCGCTTCGATGCAGAACGGGGAGTTCGACTCTTTTCGACGGTACGCTCCTGCATCTGCTGACTGTTGCTAAGCGTGTTCGACATGTTGTCACCGAAAAATGCCAACTCTGCCCTGGATGCAATCGTTTTGCTTCTAACTAGCATATGGCAATGGGGGTTCGAGTGTGGCAATTAAAAAAGCCAGAATTTTTCTATTTTGTCAGCCGGGCGTAATTAGCAAATGTATACCTGAATTTCCGAACAGGATTGGGCGATTTTTTCAGTTTTTTGTAAAATCTTTCACTCGTACAGCGGCTTAGTTGCTAGTTCCAGTTCAAAATCCCCCATCCCTGCACGAATAAACCTTGGCGTGCTCGCTTTGCCGCGACCTGTGGCATTTCTTGCTTCTTCGTCTCTGCATGTGTTGCTTCGATGTAGCCGAAGATCTCGCGGGTGCCGCGCTAATAGACATATCGCGATTGTGACGCGATGGTAATTTCTTTTGATTCTTCATGGCATTCCAGGAGCTCGCTGATGCGGAACCCAATCCACCGACCGCATCGCAAACGTGGGTCGGGCATCGACAGTCCCCTGATTGGCTCCCCCGTCACGCGAAAAGTTACCGCCGTTTGATCACTCGCTTTTCGCAAGGCTGTGCCCGAGTTCTCGCGAGTGCGTACGGAAAAGACGCTGGTGGCTGCGCTTTCGTGTTCCTGCAAAAGGTGTCTTCTGGGGCGGCGTGGACTTCTATTTTATTTGAGAATGGACGTTGCGGCGGCTGTTTACTTAATTTCTTCTCGAGCAGCCGTGGTCACAACCTGGAAGAGGAATGGAAAAATCGTGAGATACCAAAAACAGCCAGACCTTCGGTTGTCAAATTGTCAATTCTTGCATTGACACGTTGTGCCCGTGGCAAGCACGCTATTCTTCGAACACGCTGCTTCCTACGATATTAATGTTATTTCGAAACTTGCTATTTTCCTTGACGTACTTTCGCTGTGCGTGTATCTGCGCCCGACCGACGTTACGTGAAGCGGCGGCGTTTTCTTTATTAGTGTTGTTCGCATCCGACTACTATTCCTTTGAAACGTTCCAGCTTCTCTGTCTACGGGGAATGTTTCACATTCACACCTTAGTTCCACACTGCGGCCTATTATTATCAAAATGTGTGCCTCGTGATCAACCAGGGCCTGGAACCTCTGAAAGTTTGTCACGTAGCCTTTAAACAACGAGAAGGCTTGTCATGGCGAATTCTCCGTACAGCGTAGCAAAGGAAGTTACTTAAATAATTTTCTGCTTTAAGCATGCGTCCTTTTCTGTCGTCGCTGCGTAAGAGATAAAAGTTGCACGCGCGAGAAACACGCTGGGGTGATCTGAAAATACTTATCCAGGTGTGCAACGGCTGGACTTGCGCTCATCACGACGTGGAAACGGAAAGCAATGGTTTTTCATTGTTGCGTCGTGCACTTAAGCAAGCGCGCTGCTGCTGGGCTTGGTGAGCTACCCTCCCCTTATCGCATGAATTACCTGCGTTAGACCACATAAGTTCCGTAAAGCGTCGGAGTTGCTTGCTGTTATTTCGGTACATGCTGCCATCAACTATCGCGTCCTATCATCAAGTGTTGTATTGAACGATTTCAGCCATATATACATATATATGATGTATTGTTAGAGTGAAGCTGTTCGTCGTATGGTTTCCGATATACCCCGCAGCCTGTGTCAAACACTGCAAGTCCGTTTGATCCTTGCGTTTCTGCCTTCGTTGCACGTCAGCGCTTGGTAAGCATAAAAATGATGGCCATCCTTATCTTTCAATGACGGCTGTTAACTCATGGCAAGGTTATCTCCCTATACCGAAACCGACCCATCGTTCAGGTCAGCGAACACTGGTTGATCAGTGTGATTGTTGCTGTAATAGATCGACGTGTAGCGTTGTAAGTAAAGAGCTGCTAATGTCTCACCATGTGTAAATTTCCAGCGCTTCTTTGTCGTTTTGAATCGGTACACTGACCCTTCGCCACTTTCCGCTGATCCAAACCCTCGTAACGCCATTAAGCAACTGCTCGCTTGCGCATTCATTGGCGTCGGCTTCCGCGCGTTTGTTGTCACAATGTTATCTGTTGTCACGTTGACTATTGATGATCTTCCGGATATACTTCTATTCCACTGTGTCCCCCTTTAAAGTTAACGATGCCTGCGTTCGTTGTTTAAGTCGTCGCTTTTCGCTCCTTAACATGATTCCGGTGCTTGCCTTTTACTGTGCCGCGCTCTGCGCTTGCATTCCTTGCACGTTCGAACGCTATACATTGTTCAGCTGACTGCGTCTCGCGCGCAATCGATTGCGTCAAGATGCAGTTTTCAGTGTTTTATTGTGCGAAGAAACAACTCCGTTTTTGTCGCGTGTGTGCGCGCGCGCTGTAATCACCATTTGTGGTGGCCCTTTCAGGATGGACACGGCGAAACGCATTCAGGGCATATGTGGGACACGCGAACGCCCTCAACCCGGGCCCGGCTTTTCCAATAGTCGCCCGGGCGACACCAGTCCGTTCACAAATACTTCTCTATTGCACCCTTCTGCTCCTCCCACCCCGCACGCTGCCAGATGCATCCTAACGACGTATGCAATGATCATGCTTTCATATTCCGGTACCTAAGCTAGTATTTTCATTCATTCGCTTTCCCTACGAAATATGCATCTCGCTTGCCTGCAGCACCTGCGCAAGGTCACCGCGTCAGCGCCCTGCTCTCACTTAAACTCGCGACCAGGCGTCCTTGGATGCCTGTAGCAAAACGGTACAGTCATGCAGCTCTGTTTTCGCTCCTATCTTAAAAAACTCTTTCACATACTTGCTGTAAATGTCAACAGTTTAACTTTAACCCTTCGTCGTAATAATGGATTTTGGGAGCGATGGGATTTGTTAAAAGAAAAGTTGGTTAGAGACAACTCTAAATGCTTCCAACTGTTGCCTTCAGCACTTCCCACTTCAAGACTGTTTAGAAAAAGCATTGGCTAAAAGAAAAATTACTACGTATGGTAACTTGCGTGGGTCCGTTCTTTTTTGTTTGTATTTTCCCCCAAGGCCTTTTTTGATAGGTAGCAATATGCCTGCTGTGCAGCGATCAAAACGTGTAATTGATGTGCAGACTGGTTCATCAGGATGCACGGGGATGTGACGTGAATTGTACCCATGTTTAAAGCTTTCAGTTATCGGCATATTTTTGTACGTAGCGATGTACGCCTCCAATTCTTATTCATATATCTTGATCATCGCATACTTTTGCATATAATAATTTGCTGCGACAGGCTCGTGAAAATGGTGACTACCGAAGTTACGCAGCGCTGCAGTTCCAGACTTCTGAACGTGGTGACTAGCACTGTTCCGTTGATGTAGCATCGCTCTTTCGCGACTTTCATTTGTGGTGACTTCAGCCCCGTCTGTGTCATTTCACCGTTACCATCACCCACTAGTGTCCAATGATGTAAGGTCGTGCTTACGACATACAACCTCCTTACATTCCTCATATCACCAGAACTGCATTTACGTTTACTGTGAGCTTGAAGCTGAGAAATCGCAGGTTAGTTTTCATGCTGTAGAACCGGCGATGGGTTTTTTATCATGTTTTTGGACTCCCGCAGCGACAGGTTAAAGCCACCAGATTTTTTATCCTTAACATTTTAACGCCACGTGTCGCACGCATTTTCTTTTTTATGTTTTGCGAATCATCAAGAGTACTTCACGATTGATTGAGGCGTCGCGTTTCGCTCAGCTTTTACAAAGATACTGTATCATCGTTGCATGTACCAGTGTACCCGGTACTTCGGTCGCGTTGCTTTTTTCCTTTCATCGCTTTCCTTCCCGCCAACCATCAACGTGAGTATGCTGCGTCGCTCTCTTATTTTTAATCACCAGTCATCCATGACCCGTTGATTTGCGCTTCCGGCGTATAAACCTTATTGTTCCCTTCGCGTTGCTTGTGCTGATTTCATCTGATGGCAGTTGCAAAGTCTTACCGGCCATCGTCCTCCACAACCTTCGGCTCTGCACGTTCATGTCCAATGGGCAACAGCAGTCTTCTGGAAACGCCGCGTCAGGAAGCTCTGGGTTTACGTTGGACTTTGGTATTGACCAGTTTCCAGGTGGTCGTGCTCACTAGCAACGTACGACAAAATTCTTTCAGTTTTTCAAAGACTGATTGGTGGGTATAAGCGCAATGTACTGAGCAGTTAGCCCTGTCGAAGATGAAACCCATCATTAAAATACTGGATAAACTCGGACGTACTGAAATCTCTTAGGCACTGGGTCTACTTAAATTCTCTTGACCAGCAGGCAAGTTATTCATACAAGTAAAGCGTTGTAGGCCACAGATATTAGATATTATTCGGTTGGATTAGGTAAAGTGTTTCAGGCGGGCCGAGGCGCTAATATATTGTCTTGTCAGGGTTGAGGCGATAAAAGTTGAAGCAGCTCATGTTAATGCAATAATCCAAACGTTTCAGGTAAGTACTCTGGATAATGGGGCTAAGCAAGGAATCGATTTCATAAATGGGGCTAAGCAAGGAAATCGATTTCACGCAAAATTATGCAACCAGTAGCGTCATCGCTTGTTTTGTGGCAATATACAGTATTCCCTGATATTGTGGTTGTGCCCAATTTAACTACAGCTGGTAGTACGAATGATTTCTAACGTTTTTCATAAATATCTTCGCTTTATCCGGATTAAAAATCTGGATCTTCGCCAATACCGAATAAAATCAGCTCTTTTCACATCTTGTAATCCGGATTTTTCTGCACTTCCACGCTGTTGCGTTCTTAATTGCACTGACTGGTCTCTAGGAAAGGTTCGGCACTTTTCAGACGCAATACAGACGTACTAACGAGCGTGTAGAATTACGATAACAACGGCCGCAACTGAGCGCAAATCAGACTAATCGTAGAGACGTTATTACGTCACACACGGTATAGCATATTACTATGAACATAACGGGAAAGGCATGCCGCCGCACCACGGTTTGTATGTTGAGTATGCGTGTGCAGAGCATTGTCCCTGTGTGTATTGCACTCGGTAAGATGTCTGGAGGACATTACCTTCCAACAGGACCGAAGAGTTTTCTGAGAGGGACCCAAACTTTTTGAACAATGTCCAATAGTTTAACTATGTCCAACACATTTTTTCAGGGGGGACGAACGGGCCTGCCTTCCAAACAGAGGGACTGCTTGTGGACCAGTCGCAGAAATGTCTGCGTCAGTCCAAGATCCCAGATTTCTTCGCAGCCAAGTAATCTAAAACTATGAACTTATGATTGTTCATAACTGCCTGGATATGGCGGTTACTGGTCTGATGTACCATGTAAAAACATCAGTAAAGTCGTTTTGCTTCTGCGAAAGCCTGCTGTTGGGTCGTAAACAGTCCTGTAACCAGCTTGGGACACCGTGGGGTGCGAAGAGGTTTGTGAGAGGGGACCAAATTATGTCCAACACATTTTCCAGGGAGGCGAAAAATTTTGTAGGGGGTCTTCGCCCCATCCTGGTTACGGCCCTGGTCGTAAATGTGTTCAATTTAAATGATTTTCACCGATATCTCAGTACTTAGATGACGTCAGGCTAGAAACAACAATCTTCGGTTAGACCTAATCCGGATCTTCGCCTAAACCGGAATAAATCGTCGGTCAAATCAAACCCGGAAGGCCTACACAAGTCTGGTGTATCGGTCTCCTGCCAACCCACTCAACTGCAACGTGGTCGTACCGGACCCGTTTATTTGTGAGTGTAAAGCACTTTTGCCCAGTTTTTGTATTTTATCCCAAATTTCTGTTGAATTAACACACCGCAATTGCATAGCGTTTTTGAACTTATCATTGCCAGTATGGCCACTGAAGGCTACTTGCAAGTCCTGCAACTTGAGAAAAAGAAATGACTTCATTGCCAAACACGAATATGTGAATCACGTACAGTAGGTAGCTTTAAAAACAATGAAGCCCATTCGTTGACTTTCAGTAAGCTTAAAAAACGAAAAGACCATTTCTGTGGCCTCCGATACGGAAAACGGACTTGACTATTAGGTTTGCAGCACAGCGATTAGTGCGCAATGTCACCCATCTTTTATATATATGACTTGCAATCATTCAAGAATCAAATTATTAAAATTTTTCAGTTAGTCTTCATTTGAAATAAAAAGCTGTGTCATAACACGTCTGACATGATGACACAGTCACACACATGCTTGGCATGAAAATGGAAAAGCTGTCCGTGTTCATATCGCTACATCAGGAATCAACTTTACTTGGCCAAAAAATGCTTTATAAAGTGTGCAACAGTGAACTATGCTTAAAGTCTTTGGTTTGGCTATTTTCTTCGCAGAAAACCAGTCTGCATCGGCCTCCAAACAGTTTTAACCGCACAGGTTGTAAAAGGTTGCTATTACCTAAAATTAACGCTTACGAATTGATAGTTCTTTGCACAGTAGGCTATTGATGAAGAATTTAATCCTTATTGGCGTTATTATCTCTGCAGCTGGTACGTAGTACCCTTGTTTAAATCAGCTTTGGGAATGTCTGTATTACATTTCTACACCAGAGTAATCACTAGCAATGCACAAGGTGGAAATTCTGTGTTGATGCTGGAGCGCTGCTGTAAGATCTGATTTAGCCAAGATAATTGTATTGCAATTGCTGTCAGCATCATTGGCAAAACAGCGCCTTAGAACCGCGATAGCGAACCAAATAGGTTAGGCTCGACCCCATGAGCTCAGCCTGCGTTGTACGTATTACCAGTGGTGGAGTTAGGATTGGGAGGGGCCGAGGCAAGGCTGGAAAGGGGCCCTCTGATGACGTCATCATACTCAGCCAACCGTTTTAAGACCTTTTGATCAAGCCTAGGGGATATGTGAGCCACCCAAGGATACTTTCCTGAGAATAGCCTTGTTGCAACCTCTCCGGTGGCGTTGCGTTAAATGTGTGATTCGAACGGGATGTGCGCGAAGAACAAAAATATGTATGCGTGGCGCGAGCATGCAATAATAAAAAAGATTGCGGCGCATGATCTCTATTGTTGCTTGCTGTCACGGTGCGAAGCTTTGCGCACATGCCGCTCGGGATTTCCGATCGCAACAGCCTACAGCATGACTGTCTTAACACAAAATGCACGAGGGTATTCATGATACACAACTTGAAAAACACTGAAAGTCGGAAAGACAAAACTAACAACACACAAAAGTTATAACAAGTTGGCATTGACCCCAAACTTCTTTAGTTTTGCGTCCCATTTCTCTGCATTCACCATCAATAAACTAGAAACTTTATAGCACACTTTTCCCCCTTGAAAAATGTTTGGTTTCTTGAATTTGTTCACACCCATTTTTAAGGGACTCCATGGGACCACAGGCAACAACCAAGCAGATTCAAATCACGAAATTTGTTTTCCATTTTATCCTTTCAACTACATTCAAGAACATGGAATACATAAAAAGCATCCAACCTGAGACTTGTTTTGAAAAGCTTTGAGGCTGGATGAGTGAAAGCTGACTTCTTTTTGCACTGACACTAGTTGTTCGAAAAACGTGCAGAAGTTGCAAATAATTCATCATATACCTTTTTGCAAACATTGTTGCACTATGTTATGAGAAGCTAAGCTTCATTCTTCGACAGGGAAAAAATAATCATTTGATGTGTGTGGCTTCCACGTTAAAATGTTCCGAACTTTACTTTGCCTCTTGATCAGCCTGTTTATGCTCTCAGATATCAGCGTTGAACATCAAAAGAAAAAAACAAATACTATAGTACCCGACCAAATATTTAGAACTTAATGCTCATAAATTGATGAAGAGGCAACAAAATACTGAAAATATGCCGCAAGGCTGATTTTGTTGGTTTCATTCGAGTGTTGAATTTGTTCAAATGATCATTTGAACATAAACATGACCTAGCAGTGGTAGTCTCAAATTTTGCAGAATGTTGCTAATGCAGACGAATTCTTTCTTGGACGTCTTTGGACTTGTAACAAAGATATTAATCAGCATTGGATGAATGTTTCAACTATTTTTCAAACACGAAAGACGATTCGGGAAAACCTGTTACACTAGTCTTGATTGCTGGCCTGGACTAGCTCCCACCAGCTAACTTCGTCGAGCTCGACCTTGTAGTTCTTCAGCAAGGTCCCACCAAGAACCTTTTCTCCTCCTCTCAGTTTGTCCTCCCACACCAGTTGTTTGCCACCATCTCGGCTCATCGGACCTGGGAGATACACATNGCGGTGTCGCGTTGCATTGCTCACTATCGGCGCGACCAAGTACCTGTCTCCGATTAGAAACTCGTCGTCAACTGAAAAGGCTCGACTGTCATCTGAACTGATCCACCATACCGGACGCACTGGACCCATCGCCGCCGAACCTGATGCGTAATCAAGCGACGCGCGTTCCATTTCTTCATAAACCACCGTTTCATGGAGTGTGACGTACTTTCTGGCTATGGCTACCACTTCGTCATCGTATTGCCAGGGTGTGAAAGAGAACTGCATACTGGGAAGAAAAGCAGTAATTTCAAGCCAGCGGATGTAGAGCTCACGTTCGGGCAGTATGGTAGCGTCGAATGATCCATCGTCGTAACCATTGCCTGAAAAAGAAGTTAACTGGTCGAAGTTGCATTAAGAATATTCGTCGTTAAGCTTTCTTATGAAAAACAAGAATTTCTGTGACTCCCACAGAAAAATTTCTCGTTACATTTTTTCTAGTTCATGTAATTGGTCAACACACATTTTGATGCCAAGGAAGTTTGAACGGGTTCAGGGTATTTCGAGCCGCTAAATCCGAAACCAACATTGTTTGTGCCGAATTAGCTCTAGTTTTTGAAATATTCCGTATTCTCATTTAAAAAAGCGCTAAAAATACGCAAATTTTGACATTGGTATTGCATTTATGTTCAGGCCCGTAACCAACTTGTACACCAAGATGGCGAAGAGTTTTCTGAGAGAGGCCCAAATTTTTTAAACTGTCCAATAGTTGTCAACTATGTTCAACACATTTTTCCAGGTGGGCGAAAAATTTTGTAGGGGGCTTCGCGCCCCCTGCGCTCCCCCGGTTATGGGCCTGTTTATGCTACCAGTTTCATGAGGCTGTGTCTGTCTTTAAAGCATGTTCATACACACAGTATTTTATTTTTGACGCGAAGTCGTGAAAGACGGGGATCGTTATCGCAGAGAGACTTCTACGTGCAAATCATGTTTCATGTAATACTACTTTTAGTAACGATCAAATTACATTTCGATCATTTCATACAAAAAGGTTACTCGATGTTTACAAATTTTCTTTTGTAGGACTTTCTGGAATTGTGGCATTCCCAATCTTAGCAGAAGCACTCGATGTCTTTGCAGTAAACAAGTTCTTAGTGGCAAAATACAGGAGTAATTCTCTCGTGCGGTAGAATGTTATTGACAGGGTTGTCCATGGGACATATTTATCTGTCCTATTCCCATCCCATAGCAATGTATGCCTGTCCCATCCAATCCCATGGAACGTTTCACATGGGATTCCCATAGGAATGACATTCCCATGGACAAGCCTAGGGTTGTCCATGGGACATATTTATCTGTCCCATTCCCATGCCATAGCAATTTATACCTGTCCCATGGGATTCCCATAGGAATGGCATTCCCATGGACAAGCCTGGTTATTGACACTCCAGTTCCAAAGCAGTTTTTGTCTTGAGTCGGGATGACAAAATTTCTGCTGCTTTTTTAGATAAGTTGATATCCCTATCATAAGATCACAAGAGTCATGTGTGTAATTAGTAAGGACTAAAGACTTGGGTACAAACAATACAGGACTGTAGGTCAAGTGAAAATCCAGAGTCAAAGTCCCTTGGCGGCCTCCATAGATTCGTTATACTCGTGCATACAGCTCTTGCTCAACCCCGCATGCAGATGACATACAGTTTTTTTTCAGCATATTTAGTTTAGCCGACCGAAACTCTTTTTTACCTCCAATCATATCAGGTAATATGTAAGGATATCCAAGCAAACTAAATGTTAATGCTGTCGGAATAAGGGTTTTGAGGCCTTTTGCTCGAGACCAGTTTGAATCTTTGTCCATCATTCTCACAAATATCGGCAAATCTTGATTCCTCCACCCAGATCTGACTTCAATTTGGGTTCCCAATCTAAAACGAACATCCACAGCATTTGGTTCACTCAGCTATGCCTATATACTGACATGATTACATTGCTGGTTGCGGAAAAAGATGTATTCAGACTTGGAATGAGAAAAAAATAATAATCGAAACTTCGTATCCCTTCAATCGCAGCAAGCTCCGTTTTCTCCAGAAATCAAATTAATTTTTTGCATTTTTTTACCAGAAGCGAAGTTGCACAATTAAAAATAAACTGGCAGGGGCATGATGTCCGAACTGTATAAGTTTATTAGGCAGCATAAAAAATTAAATGCAAAATTTGCAATAGCAAGTTCAGGAATCACATTGATATTGAGAAAAAAAACTTGAACAGACTCACAGAAAACTTGTCTAAAAATGTAATCATTTGCAAAATTTTTGCTTTCGGGACTTGCTTGTTTATGACTCAAAAACTTCAAGTTTATTATGAAAACTAGTTAACGATTCTTCGCATGATGTTAACAAAAGACATTTGTAGGAAAGCAAAATTTAGAAAGACAGTTTTGCCTCCAAAACGTATATTACTTTCCACCTCATGCAGTGGACGTTTAAGTCTGTAGTGCAGTGGACGTTTAATTAAACAGTGTTTCCAAGCTAAAATGCCATTTTAGAAATTTGTTTTAAACGTGCTTTGTAACAAAGGTAATCTAACTCTGCCACAGGTGCAAAAACACCTTTGAAATAATTTAGTCATTAGGAGTGCAATGTTATTTATATTATGCCAATTGTCTTACTTAATAAAATCGAGAATTTTGTCCAGTAGCACAGAAATCTTACAGAATCCTCATAGAAACACACGGGTGACAGTCATGTCACATGAATTGAGATTACCGGCACCAGCCAAAAAATTCCTCAGTATTGGAGAAACCAGTCGATTTTAATTGTTTTTCACTTTTCGATACTAACTGTTTTTATCTGTTGTTGAATTTCCATCGCAACACGCCATTGCTACGTCGTAGAAAACTGACCTCGTCATTGTCATGTTTTATTCCTCCACAAAGTATTTCTAATTTTNCGCCAGACCGGTCCTGTTTATGGCCTAATTTTAAGCTACTGTTCTTTTGTTTCAAAGTCACCTACCTTGAGGCACATTCCGCATAAAACTGAGTATAATAGCCCACATTGTCCATTTCTTTATGAGTTTTATAGAAAGGAATGCTAGTGACGTAATTCACTTCTCCTGCGTCGAACTTGAAGGAATCGATTCCATAAGTTGAACGAACGTTTTCTAACAGCGAGACATACCTGTAATGAAAACAACGTAGGTTGGACGTACTCTCTGCTTCTTTCTCACAGTGAACCAACATTGACAAAGGATACGTTAAGTTCTATGCTCGTACATAGATACATCATGGCTTAAGACACAACAATATTCTCTATAGTTTAAATGTTTCCACACAGAACCGTCGCCAGAAAATCTTCTGTGGGGGCTTGACATTTTGAAAATTTGATAAAAACCCAAAATTTTTAGCGTTTCATATTCCAATTTGAGGGGACTTGGAACTTTTCTTGGGGGATAGGCCCACAAAAGTCCCCGTGGCGACGGGGCTATTTCCACATGTNGTTTATTTTATCTTTTTAAAGCNTCGTACAATGTCGTTACGTTTGTTTAAACTTTAAACCCTTGTTCCCAGAGATATTTCGGCTACACTTCGTGATTTTTGCAGTTTTTTTACGGAACCAAAAAAGTATATAGAGATTTCCAACAGCTCATGCAGTTTCTGCATACAGTTTTGGTCATGCAGAATTATTAGAACACGATTAAAATACAAAAAGCATTGCAATGCCTTGGAGGAGGTTTTAGCCCTCCATCTCTGTCGAAAAGTCACTCAATGACTTCCAAGAAGCATTTTGTAACAATTTTAGTGTTGCAAGTTGCTGAATGTTTCGTTATGGTATTGAAACCAAAGGAGGTAATTTTACGCAGGTATGACGTTAGCAAATCGATGAGTTGATATTTGACAATTACGCGTATAACTATAGATTTTCATGTCAGTCGAATGAGCAACAACTTTGAAATGCCTCCTCTAGACACATGATTGCGCAATCAAATCGTATCTTGTTTCCGTACCAGTTACATGCTTCTGGGTTGGTGAAATCAACCATTGAGCCGATTCCATCCCACCATACGGTCAAACCACTTTCCCCCGTTTTTTCATTTAAAATGAAGTAGCCTTTGTCAGAACCCGCGCGATGGTTGGGAGAGGTGGGATTGATAAACGGTGTAACCCACGTTGTTACGCGAAATCCAAGATCGTGAAGTTGCTTAACCATGGCTGCAGCGTCAGGAAACTTTTCAGGATCAAAGGTAAAATCACCGTAAAATTTCTCATACCTGAAACAAATCACAATGGACAATCGCATAAAAACACTCACACATCCACTGCCTTTCGCATTTGCACGAAGGCAAGCACAGAACACACAAGCGCATGCTTGTTGAATCTTCAATCAGTAAATTGCCCCTCCAAAGACACGAGGACAAAACAACAATGGCCTTTATCTTTCCAGGTGTTCGCTAGCTTGTGCAGCCGAAATACCCATTTTTATTCCCATGCATTTTAACGCACGGTATAGCTCGGACGCACAGTTGACCCGTAGTGACCGTGACAAGAAGCGCAATTCGGCTTCCCGCTTGCAGCGAGTTGCCGTCTCAGTGAAATAATTGGCAGAAAAATACAAACAAAAACAATTTACTTTCAACGACCAGTAACAAACAGCTACTCTTCCCGCGTTTACCCATCATCGATTTCTAGCTGGCTGTTGCTGAAGCCATAAGACAGGATCTGCTTTGCGTAGTTTAGCACTACAGTTTGGTTGATTTTTTTCTTGTACTGAGCCCATGTCGACCAAATCGGCGACTTCATCATTCTTGAATCGGGAAGGGCAGAAGGCCGTTTGAAAAAATTCTGCAAGTATAGATTCGTATATGAAGTTGTTGCGTTCAGTTTGCCATTTTTTACGAATTTATTTCATGGTGTACCGTGTGTCTTGAACACTTGGCAGCATTATATAGCACATCTGTTGATGTAATCTATACAGTAGTAATCGCGAAAATGGGTTTGATTGATACTTAATGTACAACTACAAATACATACTTCCATCATGTACTTATGGGTGGATTGAGGTGTTTTCCCGAAACATGTGATGTACTTCAGTTCGTGTTTTTTTCCAGTTTTGTACGGAGTTTCATATGAACCTGATACATGAGAATATGATGATGAAATTATACAATAATAAAGTATAGTACATTAACAACAAAATAAAAACTGTTTGCTGCGTCTCGATATCAGAACACTTTCAGAGAAATTGGCTGGTTCACCTACAATTTTATAACTGAAACTTATATTCCTTGGTTTTTCATTGCTTTTTTTGTTTGTTTTCTGAGTATTTTGCAGTTGGTTGCTTAATATTTTTATGAAACTATTCTCTGTAAGGAGCGCAATATGAGTAAGAGATGGTAGCCTATTGTAAAAAATTCTAGAGTTAAAATTACGTTCGTCTTCACTCGCAGTAATTTTTCAGATATTTGAGGACAATTCACAAATGTTATGAACTGGTTAATTCTGACGTTACTGCGTTCATTTGCGCTTTCTTTTCATTGTTTTCCATTTAGTTAAGATATTACTTTTACCAAAATTTTGCTTCCTTGTTTGGCTTTTCACTTCAAACAGTCAAGACTATTCAAAGTGGATAAAGGCCCGTCAAAATGAGAGGCTCACCTTTCATACACAAATGCTCATGCTCCATGCTGACATGTAGTGGTACGTTTGGTTCAACATAAACAGCAACGCCTTTTGACGACAGCCAGTATCTTTCCAACACCGAACCGAAGTCTTGATCATTGGCATACATATCTCCAGACAAAAAGAAAGACATGTGTTTTTTCCAGCTGAAACGTATTAGAAGTGTAATGTTTTTTTCTCGCGGACGACTTCCTGTGAGATTGGCAAAATTAGGCTGTCGAAAATTAATTTCCTATTTTGGCGCAACAGCATTCCAGACTTCCTTACTTCTTACCTGTATTTCTCTGTTATTAGTAACGTTCTTGTCTGCGCATTGCTTGTTGCTTACAAAATGTTTGTATGTTGTTGTTTGAACTTGGTTCTTTGCCTCAAACGATTTAAATTTGGTCGCGCAAAGTACTTCATGTGCCGTTGATATTATGCTTACCTGCTTCAGGGCTCTTGAAATAAAATGCAGGTTATAAGTGATTGCAATAGTTCTATAACTTAAATATTTCAATGATATAACAGCTGCTACAGCCTCGAGCTTGCTCCATGCACATGTAGTCTGCGTGATGCCAACCACGCTGAATGTTGCACAGATAAGAAAAACAGTTGACTGGGGCTATGAACCTGTTATGTCTAAAATTTCAAATCAAATTAACACAGTTTTTTTGAACGAAAAACAAAAAAGCTGAAGAATATCTCAAAATTTTTTCTCCTTTTCAATTAAAACGTTTTTCTTTATGAAACTTTTCCAAAACATTTTTATCTGTCACTGGAATTCGATGAAGTTCAAAAATCGCAATCTTCAGTGATACCGTTAATGATATTTAAAATTATTTAAAAAGTTGCAGCATCTTAAATTGACTTTACAGAGCATAACAGAAAGGATCACAATTACACTGTACAAAAAGTTGTAACCTGCTAAAGAAAGTTCACAAGTTCGCAGTTGCGTTTTTCGTAAATCGATATTTTTGAGGTTGTCTTATCAATAAAAAATTGTGTTTGGTCATTAAAAAGCTTTTGCCATTATCTTAATCTTGTTCACCAGTGCTGAGGTAATTTTTAGGTTGTTAGAACAAATACCTGTTGACCGGCCAATCTTGATAATACATTTCAGCTGCACCGAACCAAAGATCCGTCATCGATAAACAGTCGCTGGGTTTGAGGTTTTCACTGCTACTGGACCATTTTGTTTCGTAACATGTGATAGAATCGCTCTTCTGAAACACACGTTAGGAATTGCATCACCGGATACACTTGTGCTTGTACATCCTCTGCATAGTATGCCCAGCCTAACTGCCCTTCTCTTTAAGATATTTGTAAGCGAGTACGGGGTATGAAAATAAGATTAGAAATATATGGGAAGAATCACAATCTAATTGGTTGCAATTGATTTGCGAAACAAGAAGGTGTTGTTTAGCCGAGTTGTTTGCAAACGTTTATTATAAAAATTACAGCAAAAAACGATTAGACGTATCAAACACATGGGCGTCAGAAGGGGGGGCCAAGGCCCCCTGGATTTTGAAAGTTTTAGAAAAAAAAAGGTTGTTTTCTTTGTTTTGATTGGGAAAAAACAAATTTCACCACTTTTGGCCCCCTGGAAAAAATTTGGAAAAATCCCCTAGTGCCCCCCCTGGAAAAAATCCCTCCGACGGCCATGACCAAACAATTTCACTTTAGCTAGGATTGCACACTTGATTGTGACGTAATGATGTTTGGTGAGTTTCGAGAACACTAACCCACAAAACTTCAACTGCTTGAAACAAGCTGCAATCTAAAAGCCGTTCGTGAAAAAAAGTTGTTTTCCTGAATTTTGTCATCCAGAGGTTCTTAACAGAGTGCTCACACTGTCATGGGTGCAAGTTGATATGTTACGGCAGCGGTTCCTAAACTGGGCGCCGCGGCGCCCTGGTGCGCCGCGAGACTTTGTCAGGGGCGCCGCGAAAGCAAGCGAAAGTTGTTGCATTTGTCGCGGGTCTCCGCGCACTGGGTGTTTGGTGTCGAGTCCGTTCTGTGCCTCGAATATTTATAATGGAAAAATACTGTCTGGAAGAGTTGCTTGTACACAGATTACGTAGTCACACGTCACAATAGGGTTAGTTCACCCGTTTATGGTATATTGTGTAGCAATTGCCTGTTCAATTTCATTAACCTGTGTGAAATAAAATTGGGTGGAAATTTTTGTCCACCTTTGAGGAGATAATGAAGAAACATAGCGCTTCTCTGCGTATTCTCTTTGATTATGGTGAAATTGCAATTATATTCTGTTCTCTGTTCTCGCTCGGATGTTGGTGTGAACCTTGAAAAATCCCTCATTGGCTGTTTACAATTGATGAGCACTGGTATGAGTTTTCTTTTCTACCAAGGACTTGTCGAATCAGCTCTCATGCTGCTAAGATTCCGAAAATAAAGAAGGTTGGTTGAATTCTCTTCATAATGTTTGTGGGTTTCTAAATTCACCTTGGAACTACCTGTAAGTAGGATGGGAAAAGAACTGCCTGGCTCCAGCTTGCGTTGAATTATCTTATTCATCTGTTTGCTTTCTCTGTCCGTGTCCCCTGCCTAGACGGGGCTATTTACTAGGTCAGAAGGACAGAGTTGGGTATCAGCAGCCTAACTGCTGCGGTGACCTCCGCTGTAATCTTCTATTGGTGGGTCATATACCGTATTATACGAGAAGGTGATACAATTACTGCTTTCCTCACAAAAAGATTAAAAGTGCGTGGTTAGCAGCAGCGTGTTAGCAGCTTAATAATTACAGTGGGAAAGTTGTTAGCAGCTTGTTACAATTTTGCAGCTTGTTAATAATTTTACATTATTGTACGAATGCCTAAGATGGTTCGTGCATTAAACGTATATTTTTAGATACTGCACGCTTACCTGGCCTGCCGTTTTAAAAAATACCTTGCCTTTGCCAAGACCACTTTGTTTTATAGCAACCACACGATTGTAGAAAATAACACGTTCCGTAATGTCAAGCAATATCTGCAGTAAAGTATTGAGAATTTATTGGCTTCGTAATGGACGCTTTTGTTACCGGTACTTTACCTCAGAAGAGACAGGTAAAGGTTAATGTAAACTAAGAGAAAAGCAGAAGAATGAAGACTAGAAAACACGACAGCAGTTATCTCAAGTTTGGCTTCACAGTCGCAGAAAGGGCATGCGTTGAGCATCCGCAATGTGTTATTTGTTGGAAAGTTTTAGCTGCGGAATGTATGCTACCTAGTAAACTATAACGCCACTTAACAACAAACCACAACAACTTATCTGGAAAACCATGCGTATTTTTTGCTCGTAAGTTATCAGAAATGAATAAGCAGTCGGTCTTATTTTCAAAGTTTTTGCACACACCCGCCAAGGCACGGCTCGCGTTTTTTGAAATTGCGTGCAGACTCGCGAAATGTAAAAAAACGCATACTATTGCGGAAGACCTCGTGCTTCCTGCTGCTCTTGACTTAGTCTCGACAATGATTGGAGAATCAGCTGCTCAAAAACTTAAAGTTGTTCCACTCTCAAGCAATACCATTTGTAGGAGGATCAATAAAATTTCGGATGATATTAATGATCAGCTGGTGGCGAAAATGCGTGGAAATGAGTTCAGCTTACCGTTAGATGAGGCAACAACCAGTGCCAGTAATAAAGATGCTTATTTGATTTGCTGCGTACGCTTTATTGATAACGACAACAACATCGTTGAAGATTTGATCTTTTGTAAGCCCATTTTAACAAATTGTAGAGCACATGAATTGTTTGCATTACTGAACAATTTTTTTCAGGAAAATAACCTCGAGTGGAAATACTGCGTTTGTTTATGCGCTGATGGTGCCCGAGCTTTGTCTGGTCGTTTTGGTGGGCTGCGAACGTTAGTGCAGGGCGTTGCCGTCAAAGCAAAATGGACCCACTGCCTGATACGCCGTGAGGCTCTGGCTTCGCAACAGCTCAGTGGTGACCTTAATGAAGTGCTTGAAGTTGTTGTCAAAGCTGTGAACTTCATTAAAGCAAGGCCGCTTAAAGCTCGGTTTTTCCAACGTCTTTGCGATGAATTAGGAGCAGAGCAAAGCAATTTATTGTTTTATTGTAATGCAAGGTGGCTTTCCAAAGGCAAAGCTCTTTCACGTGTATACGAATTGAGAAATGAAATCTTCATATTTTTAAAAGAAGAAAATCGTGCACTTGCTACAACCTTTGAGGATGAAGTTTTCCTGACTCAGTTAGCGTATGTCTGTGATATTTTTGCAAAATTAAATCAATTAAACATCTTACTCCAAGGCATTTGATCGCGTCAACTGGAGAAAACTGATGGATATACAGTATTGCATAACATTGGTGTAGATTGGCGGAACAGAAGACTTATAGCAACGCTGTATATGAGTCAAACAGCTGCAGTAAGATTGAACTATGAACTAACTGAACCTAGTGAAGCTGGAAGAGGAGTCCGGCAAGGTTGTCTGATTTCACCAACACTGATGAAGGAAGCATTGGATGATTTAAAAGAAGGAATATGTGTTGGAGGCGAATTAGTGCAATCTGTCCGGTATGCGGATGATCAAGCTATGACTGC
>JGI24021J15306_10003089_pt1 | contig 18565 bp, 11 predicted proteins | sample Ectturendosymbi1_FD_15306 | JGI IMG/M metagenome (IMG submission 15306)
CCCCCCGCGCCCCCCGATCCCCCGCCTCGTATGCCAATGCATACAGCCAAATATACTAAAGTCAAACCAAGCTACAAAAACTATCATATTGACATACACTTCAAAACAAAAACTGTAGTTGCACATGCAGCGAAGTGTTGAACCCAGCGACATATTTTTCCAAGCATTCAATTCAGTCATACGCAGCTTTACAGGGCGCAGTAGCCAATGCTTCGAAGCCCAACTGCTTTAAGTTAGTCACTGATGCTGAGTTTGTACCGAATTAACGTGGACCTGTCGATCAGGTCAAAAGCAACCTGAGCTACATCTTTCCCAATGCTGCTAGCTTACTGCAAACAAATCATCCAAAATCAGCGCAAAACAGTGAGAAGGGCGGTTACTGGCAACGTGTGCTGACGAAGGAGCTCTTGCGAACTTTTTCCTTTGGCCACCACTCGCGCCAAAGTAACGAATAGCAGTAGAGGTAAAATGGTGATAGCTCACTACCGCATCTGTTATTTCTTTCAAAAAAGAGCGGCGCTCCCGCTGACGCTACTGAAAAGTTAGCTCGCTACAGTAGCTCGTTATTTCAGTAACTCGCTACTGCCCAGCTCTGCCCGTGGGTTACCTTGTAAGTCCTCATGTGGCCCACGGAGCAATTTGAGTTTGAGAGCCCTGCTCTAAAGTTAACCCTAACCCCTAAACTTAATTCCTATTCCCAAACACTAACCCTAAACCCTAACACTAACCCCTAATCCTAATCCCTAATGCTAACCCCTAATGCTAACCCCTAACACTAACGCTAACCTTAACCCCTGAACCTAACGCTAACCCCTAACCCTAGTGCTAACCCCTAACCCTAAATTCTAACGCTAACCGTAACCCTAAGCCCAAACGCTAACCGTAACACAAACGCTAACCGATCCCTAACCCTAACACCTAAGGGAAAAGTTTGAAAAGTTTTGAAAAAAGTGAGAGTCGAACCGAAGAGCAATGGCATACCAGACGTGAAGCATAACCACTATGCTACGAGCAGCACGCTGATTGCATGAGAAACTGACCATTTTATTTGCATTGCGTCATGCCAGGAGACCGAATGTTCGACTGGCGGCGCAATAGCTCCAGTCGATCTGTTGCCGCCAGAATATTGGCGGTAAAGTAGACACTACCTTTGGCAAAACCAAATTTTTTCGGCAATAGATATGCTTCCAAACAGTTTGCGACTGCTATGAACATAGAAATTACCACAATTAAAGCATTTGTTATTTTGGCCATGACTTTCTAAAAAAAACAGTCATTTTGGCCATTTTTATCAGGATTTTGGCCATAAGCTACGGAAAATACTTGGCACCCTGGTGTTGCCACTTCTGATATTTTAACATCGGATCTCATGGTTTGATAGAAATTTCTGAATCTGATGTATTGGCGACAAAATTGATGTTGAGTGAGCTGTTGTTTTGTTTTCCACGTTTCCTTTTAAAATGAAGACAAGTTAGATTCATAATTTTTAAGTTTCTTTCATCATTCTGTCCCAGCTTGGGACACTAGGAGAGGTGAAGAGTTTTCTGAGAGGGACCCAAATTTTTTGAACTATGTCCAATAGTTTTAAACTCTTTCCAACACATTTTTCCAGGAGGGCCGAAAAATTTTCCAGGGGTGGATTTTTCCACCCTGAGCCGCCCCTGGTAACTGGTCTGCTCGTGTGTTTGGTTGTCATATCCAATTGAAAAAGTCCCAAACCNTATGCTGTGTTGGGATTGACATTTTACGTCACACATGATGACCGACTTCTCTATTTAATGACGACACTTCGCTCTATTTNGGATTCAGCGCCGTTCATCACGCTTTGTTTGGTATTGGTAATAGAAGCATTTAGCTCAGTGGTTCAGCTCAGTGGTTTACTCCCGTGGGTAAATTTCATCTTCCAAGGGGGTAAACTTATTGAACTACAATTGCAGCCAACGTAAATTTTTGTAAATCATTCTGAACTGTAAGAATTCGTTAAGTTCGTATTTTCAACAAATGAACAGCATTGAATGTATTGGGGGTAAACCTGGTAATCTTGTTTGATGAAACGGTAAGATATGTAAAACAGGGTTAAGAACCGCTGTGTAATTGCAACATAAAATCAAATATCTGATATTGAAGAAGGCAGCAATCAGATGTTAACAAGACTGACCCTAGTGGCTCCGCTGGTGGCTAACGATCTTGCTGGTGCGTGTTTTTTGTCAGGGGAAGATTGAACATCAAGTACGAAAGTGGCAGTGAAAGGCTTCATACCGTGAAATCTGGCTGGGCACGAGAGAGATGCAATCGGTAACATAAGCGTACGGGAAGGCATTTTACTGGGGGGGCGGAAAAAATCTGCTCTGAAAATAAAAATTTGCCCTAAAACTAAGCAGTTTGCCCTGAAAATTACTTTTTAGTTTAATCCGAAAGAGGCTTGAAACGTTACGTAAATCTGTTCTATAGAGTTGAATTCGTTTATAACGGCTTCGTCTGGAGCGTCAATTCGCTCATAACGTTACATTTTGTTTGGTCGCGATGGCATCATTTACATGCATTTCAATTCGCTTATAGTGTCAAATGGTCAATTCGGAAATAACGTTCTTTATGCAATCCCCTAGAGGTGACGTCATAGGCAAATTCTGTAGTCAACTTGCTTGTTAACTCAAGGGGTTGAAGTTCCTTGCGTGTTGTGTTCTACCAGACAAGAAACTTTACGGCAGGGGTCACCAACGTGGTGCCCGCAGGCACCAAGTCGCCCGCAAGGACCATGTAGGTTGCCCGCGGGCCTGTTCTAAAAATAACATTAGCATGATCAATGTCTTCACCAATACTAAAATAATGGAAGGTAAATTTAGCAAAATTTTTATTTCAGAAGTGTGTAATACACACTTGTATTAAACGAGTAGTCCTCCGCATTAATCGGTACACAAGAAGTAGCTCGCAGTTTCAAAAAGGTTTGCGACCCCTGCTTTACGGTAATTTCTTTACTGATGCAAACAGGTACACGACTTCGATGACGCAACACAATGTTTTAAAAGCGACGGTTCCGGATCGTGCGGTCAGACTCCCTAAACCTGCCTATGTTATCGCTGCTGTGCGCTTGAGCAAGGCACTTAAAGATGCGCACTCAAAGGAGCCAAGCAATGTGCACGTCCGTGCGGCCCGCTTCTAAAACTCCTTTTAATCATAAAATCTATCATCTTAACACCCTGCACCTGTACCAGACGCAAACTCGAAAACAAACAAAGGAGTTACCGAATTCTTATATCAAGCTGTTGAACTACCAACATCCGATTGTTCGATTTTTACAGAAAATGAGGGCTTGGTCCAGATCAAAGTCACTATAACTAATCACGACTTTGGTCCAGATTACTAACTACTCTAGTCCAAATTACACAGATCACACCCAAGTGAATGCACACTGTATTGAAAATCTTTTCACCGCTCACGATTTTTGAGCAACTTGCGCTTGCCCTGAAAAAACAGAGTTGCCCTGAAACTTTTCGCTGCATTGAATATATTTTTTACCATTCAGGATTTTTGAGCAACTTGCGCTTGCCCTGAAAAACAGAGTTGCCATAAATTCACTGTATTGAATATACTTTTTACATTCAGGATTTTTGAGCAACTTGCGCTTGCCCTGAAAACAGAGTTGTCCTGGAATTTTTCACTGTATTGAAATATATTTTATCATTCAAGATTTTTGAGCAACTTGCGCTTGCCCTGAAAACTGAGTTTGCCCTGAAAATTTTCAAGCCCGGGGGAGGGCGCCCCCCGCCTAGTACGCCTATGGCCGTTAATATGAAAGTGGTTACAAGAAAAGAATGAAAAAGAACAAGATATAAAAAATATGAAAAAAAACAAGAAAACAGTGATTTCCAAAAAAACAAAAAAAATCAGTGAGTTTTTTGCATGTGACCAGCCCGAATCTCTGTCCCTAGCAGAGAACAGTGCTTTGGCAATGCTGAATGTAAGATAGTGATCTGTCCAGCAATATGCTAACGCGAAAGGAAAATCCGAAGGTGAGCAGAGGACAGCAAATAATAGTATATGAAGCTTGGAGGTGGTAATGATGTTCCGTACGACGCTAATCTGGAGGGAGTGACTGTAGCGGAGCGTGAAAGAAATTCGTTTGCTGTTGTTACACGTCATGCGACCTAGGGGTGGCATGGACATGCTTTAGATTCAGTAGATAACTAAACTTATGCGTGGGTTCTCATTACTGAATCAGGGATCGTTATCGCAGATAGACTCCTGTTTAACAAACCCGAGTTGCTAAGTTCTAATTATGTTCTCCTGAAGTTCTCACATCTATTAAACCACCAGAGAATAATATTGTATATCTCACATTTTATTAATCAAAAATAAATAAATAGCAAAACAATATCGGTACTCACCGAATTCTTGATATTCCACAATGCTTGGACGCTTCTCGACGTGTTACGAAGCTCACATACGATGATCTCAACTTGTACTAAAATGCTAATATTTTCTCGACACTGTTATAATTCAGATATACATCCAATACACTTTATAAATACCTTTCAGTAAACACTGTTCATCTAATACAACAATCAAGTCTTAAGCCATTTCTGACACTGTCTGCACTGTGCACTGAATCTGGATTCAAATCTGACTAGTTACGATTCATTCTGAGGAACCAGTGACATTCGTTCGTGCGGAAACTTGTCATTAATCAGATTTTGGTCGTAGCTGAATTTACTTGAAACCCAATCTCAGTAAAAGAGATTGAGCCAATTTGACTGAAACCAGCACTGGGTAACCAGTTTTCAAAAATAATTTAGTCATATTCGAATACTCTGACATGAATATTTGCTTTGCCATATTTGACAGAACTTCTCCCGGACAAGCCAATTTCTGCAATTTAGCCTGACAGGGATAAACCCAGACAAGCCACAAGTTATAAAGACACAAGTTATAAGACAACCACAAGTTATAAGAACCACTGGTACAGATATATCTTTCCACAATAAATATGTGAATGGACGATTTGTGGAATGAAGGTGGTCAGAGAGTCTGTGGCAAAAAGATTGTTGTATAGTGTCAGGGTTTTTAGTGTCAGGGTAGCAAAAAGATCGTTTTTTTGTGATGCAACTTTCTTTTTGAACAAACTGACCACATACGAACCGGCGTACATGTATAATATCTTTTTGCGTTGCCACACACTGGTGTGTCTGTAATGTGCACGACAAAAGATACTTTAGGTACAGTATTTTATTCAAGTGGGTTCATACTTGTACCAAGGCACATTGTCACAAAAACTAAGTTTGCTTAACATACCTATTTGTTACCCGGAGCCGAACACATCAATAATTTTGTACCAAACCTTTATTGTGAAACTTTATTGTGAAAGCACTTCAGTTGACGTTGTAGATCACACACTAGTATCTTTTGTAATTAACTACTGTTACATGATGTACAGGAGTAAATTAAATCCTATTTTAATTATTAATAGATATTAAACTTACAGTTGTGGTTATAGTCTTTTGTTCAGTTCACCTGAACTGAAATCAACATAACGTACTCTTGGACAAATGTTGAACGTAACGATCCGATCGTAGCGAACAGAGTTGCAACCGTTGAAGACCAATCGTACTTGAAGACCAACAAACAGCAAACGTACTTCATCGGTGACAATCGTACAAATGAACCATTGGTGTACGTAAGCGTACAGTAGATCAAGCGAACAGTTCTTCTTTGCTTCTGGATTCCTTCTTCTTCACTTGTTCCCATTCTTCGAGGCCACTTCTGGTCTCTCTGAAGGGCGTTGTTCGTCTGCTTTTATAGAAAGCTTGTCTGTATCTTCTTTGGCTCTGCGCCAGGAAATGACTATTTGCTCAGTTTGTTTATTGAGGGGGTTCTTTCCAAGGTACTGGTTCGGGAAGTTGTCTTCCTGTAGAACGCTTGGTCCGGAAGGCCATGTTTTAGTTTACTGCTTTAGTGTAGTACGCAAATGCAGGTTGTCATATGTTCTCACCAGTGTCTCGGTGCTTTTGGTAGATCAGCAGACTTGGTGCAGCGTTCTATCTGCAGTCTGCAGTTACAATCTTGTTTCACTCTTACTATTCTCTTGTACGATTTTTACCTAAATTACATGTTAGTTTGTGTATACTTTGCTTGTTTGCAAATTCGAAATTGCTGCGTTACATAGCTGTGGGCTGCAAACTTTAACAGCTTACGTAGATGTAAATTGCTTGCTTTGAACGGCTTCATGTCGTTCGGGTCCAAAGGTCGTTCTTGTCTGTTCACAGAGTCTGTGCTTTATTAGTCTTTTCAATCATTAAATTTCCATATGTATGGTCCATTGTTTCATTCATTTTGTCGTCCCGCGTTTCTTCATTGAAACTGTCTTGTTGTAGGAAAGTTCCTACAACACACGGTCACACGCAATTGTTTCTGAAGTTTAGATTGCCAAATCGTATCAGTTTTGACGTTTTTGACCGGTGCTTCTGCAAAGTTGAAACGAGGACATGTGAAATGCTACCCAGTTGATCTAAGCTTTTAGGGAGCATTGCGGTCACGACTTTGCCTGGGGCCTCGCGTTTCCGGCCCTGTCTGGCAACACTGCTATAGACCAGTTAGGCCACCCTATAAAACAGCTAAGTTATAAGCGCCAATGTCGTAATCACTCACTCTCGTGCTACAATTTTTTTGGAAAAAAGGCTGTGTTGCCCATAATGTTCACCAGACGCTATGTAGAGCCATATTTTCGTACTTACGGAATTCAGTAAACTTAAAGTTAGTCTTATGGATGTGAACACACTTTTTGATTTAACAGTTGTTCAAGCGTATTTGAACTCGGGGCCCATGCTGTACGCTATAGGCCCCTCGTTACCTTAATCTGGCACTGACTTCAAGCACAAACAATACAAACAGGACAGCATAAAATTGCGTTAGCTGTGATAAGCGTGAAATTTGGCAATAATATAGCACAAGTGTTAGACGACCAACCAACAAATATGAACAACAATGAAACTATCTTTCTATGCACGAATTGTAACATTCAAATGAAAACTTTTCTTTCAATCAACTATCTCATTTCGGAAATAAAAAGTGTCGTATGGCCAACTTTATTTGGGCTCCAGTCATAGGCGTAGCCAGTGGGGGCAAAGGGGCCATGGCCCCCAAAAAAGTTTTAGAAAATATAGTCATTTTGCCCTTTCAGCGGCGTTTTTCCAAACAAAATGGTGATATTCGCCTAAAATCAAACATTTTGCCCCCCAAAAAAATTTTGGGCTGGCCACGCCACTGGCTCCAGTAATATAATTTTTATACTTTAGAAAAAGTGTCGAGCGCCTGTAGGTGAAACTGAAGAGGAAAGTATCATCATTCGTTTCAAAAAATTGCACGTCCACTGCAATACTGCTTAAAATCTTCCCGCATTTATATGAATCTGTTCATATCTTTGACAGATCATTCTTTACATAGATGTAGGAGCAGGCAAAATTTTGGGGTGCAAAACAGGGTTGCGGAGTCGGAGCCGGAGTCGGAGGTTTTTGGGTGGAGTCGGAGTCGGATTTGTTTTCCGACTCCGACTCCGGATGTCCAATTGGATCATTCTTTACATCACAATGCACTCCTAAATTGAGAATTCCTGTTGAAATGGTACAACTTCTTTTGAAACTTTTGTTGAAACAGAGATTTCTTGCAATGCACCACGATTTCCAGTGATTTTTCACAGTCAAATTTCATTCCTTTTGTGTTCAGGAGTCGGAGTCGGAAATTTTGGAAAGGTCGGAGTTGGAGTCGGAGTCTGATATTTTACCTCCGACTCCGCAACCTTGGTGGATTTTTGCCCGAATGTCGCCAAACTTGCCGGAAAAAAATTTGGGTCACTTATTGTGCGAATTTTTTCTCATTGAAGACCGTTTTTGCGATGACCTCCAAAGGTCTTTATGCGATTTGGGGCTTTGGCACCGTGCGGGCGCCGTTTTTTCAAATCAAAGCAGGTTGGGCGCCATTTTTGCCAGTATTTTTAGGGAGTTTGCTTTTATTTACAAAGATTTTGTGATGGTTTTCACAGATTTCCCCCAGATTTCCATTGATATTGTCCCGATTTTAAGGGATCTTGCCCAGATTTTCACCAGATCAAAACTTTTGGGGGTGCGTTTGCACCCTTGCATTTCCGTCTGCTACATTACTGATTCTCTAACGTTTGTTCCCACCGTGCTAAACTTGTTCTTTGTTTGCTTACATGCAAGAAAAAGTTTAAAATCGCAGTAAGAGAAAATAAATCTCAGATTCATTCACTAATTTTTACAGATAAAAACCAAGTACATTTTAAGCCTGAAGTGTCTGCATTTTTCTTCTTAGCAGAGCACTTTGAAAGAAAACACAGTAGAAATGCGAACATTCGGTGATGAAACAACTACGCTGAACCAGCTTTTATCGCAAGTTCTTTGCACTGTTTGCAGTCCAAGTCAAATGGGAAGAATGACGTTGCATAGAATGCACAGCGGAAATTCCTGTTTTAGGGTACGGGTGGTTTAAGGCCGAAGTCTCCCCATATTTTCGAAGTTAACAGGTCACCACTTTTGAAGAACTTGACCATAAAGTTCGTTAAGGTAATACCTTTAAATTCTCCCACGCCGCCATGCCGCCCCGTAGGGATAAGCAACACCAGAGAACCTGAAAAGTACAAACAAACTGCGCTTTGCTTCAGTTTTTTCTTTTTATGGAAAAAGAGAAATAAAAGCATTAGTGTGTGCTTATGAAAACACTAATGGCAACTGTGTGTTGTACGGCAAAAGCTCAGGCAATATCACCTGTAGGCTATATGTATCAATTAACAGTGCTAGAGCAATTAAGAAGTAGAAATTTGCATCAGTCGCTCTATCCAAAAAGGCTGCTAAAATTGTCGGAGACAAAAACTCATACTGGTGAGCCTTTCTCAAATTTGGTTTTGTTATTATCAAAAGCATGATTATCAAACAATACGCACTTGTCAAGTCACGTGTGTCATTTGCTGAAGTTTTTGATTACAAAATAATGAAAACATGGACAGCATTTTCATACCTTCCACACCGAACTCATACGTAATTTAAGTATTGCACGGAAACCCGTTCATAACAAATTGTCAAATTGATTGGACTTGTAAATGCGCTGATCGAAATAATATTTTGATTCTGCTTCGCGTTTTTATCGCATCACAAAAGCATAAGAGGAATGTCACCATTTGCACTTAACCAAGTATAGACAGACATTTGTTGTTTCTGAAATGTTAATAAAGTCGTCTATGCGTCCAATGACTTCGTTCTGGTTGCTACTATATTTTGACGGTCATAAGGTTGACCAGCCTCTCATTTGGAGACGTTTGCGCTAACACCAATCATTGGTGTTGCAACATACTTCGAGTTAGTTTCAGCCAAATAATTAAAAAATCTGTTAAAAAATTATCCGTTTTATGCAAGACGAAAACAAACTGAACAAGTTTAAAGATTTTTGGAAACCCAACGGCAACTTCATTTGGCTTAACTCTTAGCACTGTCCTGCTGCGTCCTAATAACTAGGCAAAAAACAAATTGGAGCTTGATTTACCTGGTGTGTACGGTGTTTTCGGACTTTTTATCGCTTCTGCCACTAAATTGGTGGCTAAAATTTCAGCATGCAGTCGAGCGGTGTATGCCAATTTTTGTTCATTGATATCAGTTACATCTCCGATTGCAAACACATTATCTTGACCTTTCACTTGCAAAAATTCGTCCACTTTTAATGTTCCGTTATCAGTCAAGGATGCAGCTGAAGATAAAGCGCAAGAAAAAATCAATTCTACTTGGTGCATATTAACTAATGCATTGTTAGTTGTAAACGGAGGAATTGACGAAATTCGAAAAAAAACTAGTCCTTTCACGTTTTTTCATCTTGGACTTCAGCACTGATGCTCTAATGGTATTGTAGTTCGATATAAAATGCTTAATCTTACAGTTTCATTTCTAACTGTCTTAATAACATCGTTTCAAGTAAATAATACTAATACAAGTGGTTTTAACAAAAAGTACTTTTTCGAAAAAAAAATTTCTCAAAACTCTTCTTCGCTTTGCAAGGTTTTATTGCAAATAGTGTACATTTTGAATTGACACAACAATCACAAAGGTGTTTGAAAGCATGCAAACATGCTCTTCATCTTCTATCCTTATACTGATTACTCCTCATTAGGTTTTGGTAATTTGTCCTTTGTCCTTGACGTTCCTTGGTAAGACACATATGTCTTTACTATTGACTCCATGTTTGCTGGATAGTTGCTCTCATTCAGTTATTTCCATTTACTTAAAACGTTTCTGCCTTGTTACTTGAAGGAAAGGTTACTAAAGCGGCTGATTTCCTACAAGCACCAGAAATACTAATGCGATGGTCGAGTGAGGTGAGTGCAGGTTTGAAAATGCACGCCCACTACATGATCGCTGAGCCAAGTAGTTTACTGGTCATGATGGCTTCGCTCTATATAGCGAGGCTAAAACGCATCAAACAGTATCTTTCTATTCATATGCAAGACATTGATGGAAACAAAACGAATTAGCCTTAGCTTAAAACCCATGGGTAATCGAAAACAGCAAAATGATAGAACAATTTTTGTCTTGTAATCTTCACACTACCGCAAACTGACGGTTTCCACTTTCCTATAGTCGAAACACTGCGTCAGTACAAATTTACTGCAGCGGGAAATAAGTTGCTTTTTTATCAGTTTGTACTAGGCTGTTGGTCTTGGTAAGTACCTAACAAGCAGGCTACCTGAACAGACATACAGGGCAGAGATGAGCATTGGACTGGATCAGACTATAGCAAATTTATTTGCATTGCATCCGGACTGTAAATCGCTTCAAAATTTAGTATCCAGCCAGGATTTGGACCCAGTGAATGGAAAGGAAATGCAGCATTTTTGTTGTGAAAAGGCTGCATTTTTCAATTTTTTTGGATTTCATTTGGACTTGGTCTTTACTGTGCAATTGAAAGAAATTTTTGGACTGCGGTTGGACTTGGATTGAGTTTTAAAAAATCAGAATTGGATCTGGATCGCAAAATATGACAGTCCGCTTATCTTTGATGTAGGATAATTTTTGGCGTTTGATTTTTGCATTAAGGGGGAAAGCGTAGTCGATTCGCTTGAAAATGATGCGAGCTTGAAAACTCGGGTACTGCAATGACAATAACAGGATCGCACCTTAAATAAAGTGTGAGGCACGCATTACCTTTATAGCAGCAGACATCAGACGTTTTGTGACGATTAAGGAATAAATGAAAGGATAAGAATTGCCCGAAAGCCTTTGGAAAGGTTTAAAATATAAACAATTGTCTACTGTGTTGAAAAGCATATTACTCCTGCGCCGTATGTCATATTAAAACGAACAGAAGCGTAACTTGTAATTAATATAGCCATACTAAAAAAGTGTTTTTGTTAATGTGAACACTAAAAAATAAAACATCCTTTTATTTTTTAGGTTGTTTCCAAGTCCTTTCCTGTATAGGGCATCAGCAAACAGGCACGCTCCTTACTATAATCACCGTGGCGTAGGCAAACACTTGAGCATTGTTGACTTTTTACGCTTTTGGTTTTTTGTCACAGCGCTTGTGGTTTTCGCAAATTAACTTGGGAAGTGCTAATAATACCTTGATCACACAAACGCAATATCTTGCATTTAATTCGATTATACGATTGCCTCGTGTATACCAGGGTTTTGTTGCCTACTACACCATTTGCAAATTATGTATGACATACATAACCTCTTCTTGCAGAAATCAGTGTTGACTATAGTTCCAGTACAAGGAATGACGAAGTCAGTGGTGAACATTCGTTGGCTTTTTGTTTTGACAACTTGGTCTTTGCACAGCTTGTTCATAGTTAAGGTTTGTAGGCTAGAGACGTGTTCTCCTGTAGAAGTAAACAAATGCTTACTGAAACACTTTCCCCACACTCAATGGCATCATGTCCATAGGAACCTCACGGCCAGATCTTTAAACAACAAACATTTTAGACACTGGTTTTCGATGCTTGATCACTCACAATCTCGGGAGGGCGAATTTGTGAATGCGTACCGGACAATTTTTACCTAAAGTCGATAACCTTCGCGTTTCACTTCGAAACGCATACCTGAATATCCCACTTCTTTGCTAGAACAGCCCCCTGCTAGTGCCAGCAGGTGACGTGATGTATCTTAGGAGTAGGACTATTGATTAATTAATGTAAATGACCTGGTTAGATGAAGGAGAGGTTGACAGACGCACACAAGCCGCCGCCTCCCTCCTCAGTATAATCTTCACTGCTCGGATTCTCATCCCTTCAGTTTAAAAACTTTCCGTTTTTTTAATTGTTATATACGTGGGTAGCCAAAAGTTCGATTTTTGCGTTACAGTCTGATTTACATTCCTTCTCCGAACGCATTTGATAAGGTAAACAGCCGACAGAATTGTAGGTCTTCGGCTTAAGTCTGGGTCCTAAACACTCAGGTCTCGTATCGTTTTTTTTGACAGAGTGTCAATCTCGAAGTTAGAATCCCCTTAAGGACGGAGAATTTCAAAATTTTTGGCTTTTGAGGCAATTTCGATTATGACTCGCCGACCGATTCTTATGATGGGTCAATCAAGACTTCATAAAATGTGGATTTTCGTGTATTTCCTCTCTGGAATATTAACGTGGGTCACGGTGACCCGGGTCATATGAGGTCCTCCACGTGAAACTACGTAAGCGCGCGTCGGCGCGATTTCAACTCTGCAGTAGCTGCATATTTTGTGTGACTTGTAAATAGGTGCGCTTGCGGTCATCAACGATTTTTATCAATTTTGCAAGGGAGCGACTTCGTCACGAATTCGGGTCACGCTGACCCGACGTTATGGTTAGTGTGAGGTGGCAAATGTAGGCTGAACCCACGTTATGGTTAGATGGGGGTTGAGTGCCAGGTTGCTGTAAAGAGACGAAACTCACTCAGCGCATGCTTCTACGGTCTTGTTAGCAGTATTCAAATGGAGAAGTTCTTCACGCCCATAATTTTTTTATGAGTAATTCAATTCAGGCATATATGACACTTTCGCTATATTTGGTTTACTTACTTTTCATCAAAAATCGTATGATATTAGAGTAAAGTAACTTTGCTAGTGCTCAAATTGCTCAGTGAGACTTATATTTTCGGTGTAGTTTTTGTGATAAACTTCAGCTGAACGAAAGTACATTTTTTTCATTTTTGAAAGCCGGGTCATGCATACCCGACGTTAGTGTGACAAAAACTGAAAATCAGTATTCCAGGGAAAACAGATAAATTGGCATTCGAAATTTTTTCGCAGGTCACAATGACGTCACAGGCATGGGCGTCCGCAGAAGGGGCAAAACGGCCATTTGCCCCTTCTGGAAATTGGGACTAAGAAGAAAATATTTCTGGAAAACGTAAAATCAGCAGTTTAATTCCGATTAGTTGGGTTAATTCTTGCGATGACAGTTTGTTTCCCGATATGACACTCACACTGCACAAGAGCCAGCTCATTGTTCTGGAATAATGCAATGATGAAATTGCAGTTCACTTTATCCACTCCTTTGGCTGTAAATGCAGGTTGCGAATCTCGGGAGCGATATTTGTTCTAGTATTAGGCTTTCTTGCGTCACAATGACATGGCAACATATCTTTAAAAGGTTAACTTCAAGTTCGGTGCCACGGTGGTAGCCGTTTTGCCGCATGTAACTGTTGAATGCAGACACCTTGGCAGGTAATGCAGCGAGACAACGAATGAGCGACTGCTAATAGCGGCAAGCCACGTAGGTTTATAACAATGGTGGGCGATCTGCGACTCGTGGCTCTTCTAAATACTGTAAATAGCAATATCTAAACTTCATAGAGAGTTGTTACCTCGTATTTGACGTTTGTTTAATTTATCAATGTGTTTGCGCGAGCTCGTTAGGCAGGATCGGATCCAGGCAGTAAACTTAAGAGGGGTGATTTCAGTAATATTTTCTAGTCAAGTCTCATACCGGCTTCACTACCATAAGAGAGATGAAGTATACTGTACTTCACAACAATGCTGTGACAAAGCAATGGACGGCAAAATGGCGTTATGTCGCGAATGTTGTTTTCCGGGTTGCACAAAATTATGGTGAACAAAGTTACTTTCGCGGGTTTGGGGGGGAGATCGCCTCCCCTGGATCCGCCCCTGTCGTTAGGTTAGTTACTGTAGAGTCTACACGATTTGATAACAAAGACAGTGAACCTAAAGCTCAAGTTAAGCTACTTAAGTTCCCAGAAGAAAATTCAATTTTTTTAAAGACACATATTGTCAAAAGCATTCTGTCATTTTCCCAATGTCAGAATGAGAACGAATGCTTTTCGCGAAAAGAAAATTGCAGGACCGCAAAGTGGAAGAATACAAAAATAAATTGTAACACTACTGGAGGAGTTCCAAGCCAGATTTGACCATTTCCAAGAGCTAAAACCATGTTCTGCATTCCTTGTAAATCCATTCATCGTTGATGTAGTCAGTGATGGCTGTCCAGTTCACCAACCGTTTGTCACAAACTTGTCTACGCTGTAGAAACAAAGCTGACTGACTCTAAAAAATCTTTAGTCAAAGCCACTGTATAGTTAATTTCCGGCCACAGGTTCCAGAAATTACCCACATTTTAAAGGACCAGTGCACATATAGCACGACATATTGCTGTCACTTTTTTTTCTCTGAAATGAAGTTCGTAAAATCAAACCATCGTGCAACCCTAATAATGAACACTTGGGAGAATTAATTTGCACAGCTTTTAATTTACAACGTATTGTCGAGATTTTTGGGGATTTTCTGCCAAATCAAACAAAAACTTAATGTTGACAATTACTGTACATCATTTCATGTAGAACTTGCATCATTTACCGCATTTGTATAGACACTCCAAACTGGTTTTGAGGCTCGCTGGTGTTTTTGGTTTTCTGCAGATGACTCTTCCATTGAAGTTTTCCCGCCCTTGTTTATACTATGTGTAAAGAAACACGAGTGAAAAAGAAGCATGCTGCCAACAACGTGCATTTTTTGCAATGTAAATCCCTGTTCAGGCAAGCAAGGTGGCCCACCACCCCGGGGCTTTTCTATTTTGTTGATTTTATATACATAGAAAAATTTCAGAAACCTGTGCTTCCATGACTTTTCCTAATTTTCAGAGACGAATGGAATGGTGCCAGAATTATTTTGCAAAAATGTCCCTGAAAGCCTATATAGGGGGTATAGGGGTACTATACCACCCATGGTTACCTGATATGTGTCAAATTTCGGACACCTTACTAAGTTAACATTTCAATGCAATTTCAAGTGCAAAACCTATTTGGCCAGATATGACCACCGATACCTTATATGTAAAGAATCTTCCTACACCATGACTTTATATGAAAAAAAAAACGGATCTAACACGTGCATGAAGTTTTCTACGCATAAACAAAAAATCCCCTCTAAAAAGTCCTTTTTTGGTGGTACCCTGCGTAAAATTTGTATGATTTGTATGTTTCGCTGCGCAGATAAGATTTTGTTGCGAAAGTGATTAACAATGGACATATGGAAGTAAAAAAATAGTTTGGTATGGAAATACCGAATGTCACGTGTCCCGGGACCACATTAAGAAAATGGGGGTCGAATTACACTCCTCGTAACCTGACTTGTTAAGTAGTTTCAAACTTACCTGAGCAGGGTTAATGCTCTCTCTAAAGTGCGCAACTGCGCAGCACCACCAGACCATTTGCCCTGAAATCTCATATCGCGCACTTGCAACATTCCAAAACATTGGAAAAACAAGAAAACAAGGAGGCTATTTCAATTAAATATGTATTTTGTTCGTATTTTGATAAAATTTTATACTTATTCTAATAATTCACAAACTTTGTAATTCATTTAGAACTCTGCTAACTCAGTCTTAAAATATCCATGCTCACTAAAACAAACGTTTACTTAGAGTAAACATTTCTTAGAAGGAAAGCACTGTGTGCAACTGTTGCCGTAACACTGGGCATTTTTTGTGGTGTAGAAAAGCGAAGCGTTTTGTGTACGTCCATTTGCGTTGCATCGTCAAAAACCTGAAAAGGATAAGCAAAATGCCGACTTTGCCTGCCCCCCCCCGTGGAAAAATTTCTGCGGACGCCCATGGTCACAGGGACGTCCCTGCCACGGTACACTGCCACGCAAAATTGCAAATGCAAAGATATCTGCTTTTTATAATCAAATAGTACATGAGATTCTGCATCTCATGATGCCTTCACTGACTCTCTTACGCAATCGGTCGACAAGTTGTGATCATAAATGCCTCGAGCCACTGCAGGGGCTTTCGCAGTCCTTAAAGGTTTTCTCTGTTTCGGAGTATACGGCCTTGACCTCATCAGTGTTTGCGTTTTCGTTTTGGATCATCAGCGTCCAATGTCCCAAACTGCTTAAAACGAAGTGAATGAAGGCAAAATGTTCACACAAGTTTGTAAAAATCCGTCCTAGATTTTTCTTATTTTAGTAGGCTGGAAAGTGTAACACCTTCTCGGCAAAAGCACGAGCAGAGGATGTACGTTTCTTTTTTTTCGATAACTAGATGATGTCTTCAATATGTATATAGTGTCTTGAACGCCGTACCACTGACATTCAATCAAGGAAGCCTTACGTGTTACATTTGGATGCACATGGTAGTTAGAAAGTTTATAGCATCGTCAGAATTTGCTGCTTAACAGAAAACAAAATCCAAGAAGTTTTTCAAAAAGTGTTAACCCTACTAAAATTTTCAACACAGAGAGGAAAACCTTTTACATACCAGTTATAACTTTGACACCAAGAGTTTCCAAATTTTTTGAAAGTTCTTTTTGCAATGTTGGTCTCAAACGTTCGCTTACAAGTATGGATCCGGAAGTGATGAGAATTACCTGCAAAATCAGTCAGATATTTTAGAATAGGAGTGCACAACACAGGGACCGCGGGCCCAATGTGGCCCGCCTGAGGTTTGAAAATGGCACTCAAGCGATAAAGTATAATTCGTGAAATGTAAATAGTTTTTTGTTGTTATGTGGAATAAAGAAGTTCGTTTTTACAATACCTTGGCACGCAAAAGAAAAATTTTGGCCCGCATTCCCATGTGAGTTGGGCACCCTTAGTTTAGCGCTTACAGATTATATCGCTTCGTTGCAAAGCTATTAAAAAATCGAGAAACAACTCGAATACCTGCCGAAAAGAGCAGAAAAAACACTTGGAACAATAAAATTTGGACCATACAGACCTCGCGTAGAAGTGGGTGAGCAATTTTCAATTTTTGTAAATAGGTGAAACTACAGCGTTTTCATATATAACCATAAAACAGCTGCTTTCTTGTTAAATTATTGCCAAGTTCACAACTTAAACCCTCATGTTCGCTGTAAGGTTGAACACACGACAAAGTATTTTTTTGGATTGCTAAGGATTTCTTAATACTCTATTTCACCATCACCGTCTAAGGCATGGTTGCATTATCTAGGTAAATATAATATTTAGAAAAGAAGTGATTCTGGGTCATGTTGGGAGGAAGAACTCTGTAGTTCCGTTCAAATTTCGGATACCTTCATTCATTGTGAGAATGCAAAGATATGATATAATAGCCAGATGATCACAATCTCTTGGAACATATCATGGGTGTCAGAAAGAGGGCAGTGGGGTCTTGGCACCCCCCTGGATTTTGAAATGTTACATTCTCCTATAAAATTTTCAGCAAAAAGGTTGTTTTCTTAGTTTCGAGTGGGAAAAATGAAATATCACCATTTTTAGCACCCCTGGAAAAATCATTTTGGCTACCCCTAGAAAAGTCCACTATTGGGCCCCCTGGAAAAAATTCTTCTGGCGCCCATGGATCAGATGCGATTGGCCATAGCAGCCTGTTTGGCATAGCCTTTACTCGGCGACATACAGTAGAGTTTTATGATGAAGCAGTTTAAAATTTGGCTAAAGACTGACCAAAGTGAATGTGTGAACATTTCCAACACCTTTGAAATAAATTGTTGTGATTGCTTACTCTGTAAAGACGTCACACTTTTAAGAGGTCAGCAACAGTGCAGAATATTCTGTAGTCTACCTGAGAAAACCAAAAGCAGCCAATTATTGTTTCGCTTGCGAATCTATTTTCATTCCTACTAAGATTTGAATATGCTGACAATTTTTCCAGTTTGCACCTAACTCGAAAATCTAATAACGCGTTAAACTCCCGCAGCGTTGAGTTGTTACCAAAGGTTTTCAGCGATAACTACGGTAATAAAATGCTCGTCATCAATATGATTTTATGGTGCTTTTCATCCAATCAAGGAAGGGGATATAAAAAGAAATCCAGGTTTAATTAGGCTTAGTCAAGTCACAACAAACCAGATTCTACTCGCTGTGGCTTCCATTATAGTTTCGCTTTTATCTTTTGTTTTATTTGTAACCAAATTCAAGCAAAAACATAATGTGTATTGTTTTTATTAGACTAAAATGCGTAGCTCCATTTTCAGACACTAACACAGTTCCCGCATGGTAAAGAAAGTTTCGGGTTGTTGATAAGAGCTTTAATGTTTGCGTAATTTTCAGCTCAATATTTTCTACTACATTTTATGCAGCTCTGATCAATCTCTAG
>JGI24021J15306_10003091_pt1 | contig 18559 bp, 15 predicted proteins | sample Ectturendosymbi1_FD_15306 | JGI IMG/M metagenome (IMG submission 15306)
TGGTTTTAATCCGTCATAAAAACAGGCTCTTCTAAAATCTGCAAAAATCGCACCCCTTCTACTGTTAATGCTAACAAGAAATACCACTATTTACTAAGGATAAAATACAAAGTCAAACAAAATTATTATCAACAATATTTTTCTGCCTATCAAAAAAAATCTAGCAAGATATGGGTAACTATACATGACATTATTGGTAAAAAGGCATAATAAATCAAGACAATCAGAAGGTAGCAAATGCATGAAATATATGTAACGAGTTCAACAAGTTTTTTGCGTCTGTTGCACAAAAATGGCGGCTAGACTTCCTCTATCAAACTATAGGTTCGACCATTATATGTCTGACATCAACCGGTGCGAATCGTTTTTTCTCCAACCAGTCAGTGAAGATGAAATCGGAAACTTAAAAAATAATTTGAACATTCACAAACAGGCGCGTAGCCAGATATTTTGAAGGGGGGGGGCAAACACCAACGAAGTCTCAACGTTTGTTTACTTAATGCAGCCAGTATTGCAGTTGTAGTTGAGCAAGAAGTCAATGTAGCTATCATTATGATTGAGTTTTTATATTTGCAATTTACACCATTGTAATGTACACCAACACACGTTTAATCGAAGCCGACGTTGGTCTACAAAACTTGCGCGCATACAAAACGTGGATCTTATCCCATTCCTGAGCGACTGCTTAACGTACGGAATTGATAACGTAAAGGCTAGAACACCTCAATGCGCTTGAAAAATGTTTGAATTTTGTGTCATCAAGTGTTATGAAATGCAAAGGCTACACATGTCCTCTACACAAACCTGCGTATTTTTGACACACGCAGTCTACACAAAGCGTGAAAATGATTGTGTGCTTGCGGAAACGAAGTCACGATCTATTCTCACTACGGCTCTGCGTTGACGTCAGGGACGCTGGAACAGCGGTAGGGCAGGGGGGGCAGTAAAAAGTTGAGGACAATGAAAACTTATGAAAAACAAAAAAATTGTTATCAACTATGCTTGCTACTGTTCAACAACAATGTTGACCTCAAACAGGGGTCCGAAAATACTTTTTGGCCCGCCACTGAAAAAGCAGTTTTTAATTCTCGCGACCCAAACATTTCGTGAGCATATAATTTTGCGGAGTATAGTTTATAATTTAATATCAATTTTAAGACTACTATTGCCAGTAGCGATTTTCTTGCACAAAATTGTATGAAGCTTAGGACATAAAAAAGTAAATGATTGTATTTATTGTCTGGTACATAATTACACAGACATGATACTTATATCAACGGGTAAATTTAAATTATTTTGTGACCCAGATTGGCAGATCTCGCGACCCAAATTTGGGTCGCGAACCGCTGTTTGCGGACCCCTGACCTCAAAAACAACAAACGAAGAGGGACGACAGTGTCGTCCCTCTTCGTTTTGTAGGGTTAGGAGAGCAATGCCACCGCTCTCCGGCATCCGTGCTTACCGCTATCAGTCACTGTCTCGCTGCATTACATGCCAGGATGTCTGAATTCAGCAGTCACATGCGGCAAAACGCCTAATATCGTAACTTGAAGTGAACATTAGAAGGTTTTTGCCATGTAATTGTTAGGCAATAAAGGCATTCAGTCTTATTGCAAATTGCAAGAATTAAATCAATTAATCGCCATTGAGCTCCTGACGTCAAATTTTCTAGAAAATTTTGGTTCTTGTCCCAATTTCCAGAGAGGGGCAAATGCCCGTTTTGACCTAGGGGCGGATCTAGCCAATAAGGTTATGGGGGCGATTTCAGTAATATTTGGTAGTCACGTCTCATTACGGGTTCACCACTGTAAGAGAGATGAAGTACACTTCACAACACTGCTGTGACAAAACAATGGATGACAAAATGGCCTTACATTGCGAATGTTGTTTTCCGAATTGTACGCAATCATGGTGAATAAAGTTAATTTGTAGATTTTAGGTGGGGGGCGATCGCCCCCCTGGATTCGTCCCTGTCTTGACACCCTGCAGACGCCAATGGTTTTGACGTTCCACGAGTTCAAAACTGTTTGCTTGAGTTCAGTGTAAAACACACTCATAATCGTCATTCTTTTCGCATTTACACGTTTAGCAACAATGTTGGCCTCAAAATTAATAACAGAAATTATGGAAAACTATTATGAATTTTGTGTGCGCGAGTAGCTTCAACAAATTTGTTTCAAGTCGATCTTGATAAACCATGGAATCACTTATGATACTGTTATGTGAAGGGCACCTGTGCCCCCGTTTCCCCCGTAATGCACCCCCGTTCCGTCGTCCCTGGTTGAAGTTAAGAAATACTTGTCGCCGCAACTTAACACAACGGTGGGTTAGTTGATCTAGCCCAGTGCCTCCCGAAGTATTGGTGGAAACCCAAACAAGTGTGACTAAGAGTGAAAAAATGGGCCTCGCCGAGACGATCTAAACCGGAGTTGTATATAATCAATGTTAGCACTGTTGTCCTTCTCTGTAGCGAAGGTACAGTACATGAGAAAAAAGTGGAATGCGGACATTAAAAAACAAAGTTAGCAACTTACTACCAAAATAACCGATACAATTATTTTTTCATTAGTTGTTTGACGCTTGGGTTGTTGTTTGAGGCGTGTTCACCAAACGCAGATTTGGGTAGTGATAAAAAAAAGTTTGGGAAGCGCTGATCTAGCCATTAGCATAAGCCGTCAGCGGTTGAAGTTTTTCAATCCATCAGCGCTTAAAATCCAATCGACTGGGAATAAATTCAATTTCCTTCATTGTAGTTACACGCGCTTTATCTATAAAACAGATTGCAAGCTGTCTGTGAGTAATTGCAGTGTGAATGTCCTCAGGAATTCCAAAATAATACCATCTTCCTACTTACGTTAGATTTTCCTGCTGAGTCTACCCGTTGCAGTGGAATGATTTCAAGTTTACTGTAGGATAGGGTGTCAATTAACATCAGATGAAAGTTGTAACACTTTTAGACTATGCACAGGTCGGATTGTGACAGCGTGATTGAAACTGTTTTTTTCTCGCCGGAAAGTTGATGTGAAATCATTGATGAAAATGTCAACGCTCCACATGATAATCGTGATCAAACCGTCACAATGCAGGTTTACTCGTAACAAATAAATAACTCGAAAGAATGCTAATGTTGCTAAACAGTGTTTCTGGCAGGGGTCTCAAACACGCGGCCCGCGTGGCGCATGTGGCCGCGATGGTATTTTGTGCTGCTCACGATGTCTTTTGGGAATTTTAAAATAATTAACGTTTAGGGTATTCAGTTTACTCACCAAGGTTTGAAAGTGCTGACTGCTGGGCCAGCGATTCAACAAGTTCATTTTAAACTAACGTTGAAAGGGCTGGAAATAAGTTTCTTGCAGCTTACGATACCATTCTCAGCAAAAAAAGATTTAAAAGCTGTTTCTAGTAAGATTCAGGCATTGCCTTTGTTGCGTCAGTGTCATAATGCGGCCCTAAGGTAGTCATAATGTGGCCCTGGTGTTTTTTGTAAGTCCTCGTTTCGTCCTCGGAGCAATTTGAGTTTGAGACCCCTGGTCTATGGCCTATTTGCGTAATAAAAACACTTTGAAACTGGATTGCCTCTCAGTCAAAGTTTGAGCTTAAAGGCACAACGTACATCACCGCTATTTAGTTTCAAAACTGTAAAAAAATATATGGCGTTCGTTTAAGACTGCGGTTGATGCTGCAGACAAGGGTGAGGTATGCAGTATTTGTTAGACACCAGAGTTATCAGAGAACAATTTTTGTGATGGGTTTGAAATTAAGTTTACATCACCATTAGGTGAGATACAGCAAGCTGGTGCGCCAGAAACAGCTGCGAAAAGCGTTACTCATTGTTTTGCTTTCGGTAAGTAATTACAAGCGGTTATATACAAGTTCGTATTTCATTATCACGAACTTCCACACGGAGCTTAAACCTCAGGTAAATGTTAGTCATTACATGAATTCTCCAACATTTGCACTATACACGACTATGGACTTTGGAAGGGCAGGGGTAGAAGGGGGCCTTGACCCCTCCCTTCATTTTGAAATTTGACAATCTCCTTTTAAATTTTTAGCAAAAAAGATTTCTGCTTAGTTTAGAGTAGAAAAAATGAAAGTTCACCATTTTGTCCCCCCCCTAAAAAATCCTTTGCTTTACCTAGAAAAATCTATAGTTCCCCAAGATAAAATTTTCCACGCCCATGTACACAACGCTTGATTAATCATGGACAGTTGGTGAACCATAGTGCTTTGATCAGGTACACTAAAGGCTGATGCAATAGGTTCCGTAAGCAGTTTTGTTGATTTGTACCGAAATATTTCTTTGGCTTACACATGAAAAGATTGATTACCCTGAAAATGTTTGGTGCAACTTTCGGAATTAGAGGGAAATGGCCCCCCTGGCTACGCCCCTGTTCACAAAGCCATAGGTCCGGATGACATTCTGGTTCAAGTATTAAAAATTGTAGGCTCGTAGTAGTACCCTCATTAGCAAAATTGATAAATGAGTGCTTTGTGCTTAGAGTTTTTACAAATGTTCTTAGGATGGCCGAATTACTCCGTTAATTAAATCTGGTGATAAGTCACTTTGCAACATTAACGTTCAATATCTGTATTATTGCTCATTGCAAAAGTCTTTGAAAGATTGGTGCATGCTAGGCTTCCCTCCTTTCTAGAAAAATATAACATCCTATCAAACTTTCAGCTAGGTTTTCAACAAGCTCATTCCACTCAGCATGCAATAAATTATTTACATGTAAAATATGTTCAGGCCTCAGACAACAAAGAGGTTGTTACAGTATTCCATGTCTTAAGCACAGCTTTCGACACTGTCAATCCTACTATGCAAATTGCAAAAGTATGGAGTCCGTAGCGTGACAAGTAACTTTTTCCAAGCTATATTTCAAACAGGCATCAATTTACAAAATTTAGAGAAACAGAGTCATCACGCATTACAACATGTGGTGCGCCACAAGGATCGATGCTTGGCCCTCTGCTATTCTTACTCTATGTAAATTATTTACCTCAAGCCTCTGTTTTCCAAACTGCATTATCTGCAGATAACACTGTTGTTTTTTAATCTAATTGCATGAGTACATTACAAGTTTCTGTAAATGGCGAAATGAAACAAGTCGATGACTGATTGGTATCCAATAAACTTACCTAAAATTGCAGTAAAACAAAATTTATGGTACTAACCAGGAGTCACGAACCTCAAGAATTTAAGAGTAATGTTGCTGCTGGAGCTGTTGAAGAAGTGAACCAAGTTAAATACTTTGGAGTCCACATTGATAACCAATTAATATGGCAACAGCAAATAGATCATGTGTGCAAAAAACTTACATGTGCTTCGTACGCTCTACTTTAGTTGCGGGCCTTTTCGCCCATCTGCACTCTTAAAACTGTCTACTATGCTCTAATTCACCCACATCTTTCATATGACTAGCTTGCTGGAATAATGACACTAAAACATCACTAAAAAAGATTATAATCCTACAGAATAAAATCGTTCGACTGACGACACACAGTGATCAGCGGACTCCAGCATCAGGTCCATATAAATCCCTCCAAATTTTAACAGTGGATAATATGGCAAAACTAACCTTGACTACAATCGCTCGCTCTTTCCATCATAAAACATTACCCAAGATTTTTGACAACCTATTTAAATATCTAAAAACATCACATAGTTACGATACTAGAATTCGCTCCAATTAAACCAGCTATGTCCAACCGCGGGCCGCATGCGGCCAGTCGAAGGATTTGTGCGGCCCAATTTAGGTTTCCATTGCAGTGAAAGTATCCTACATATGCTGACAATCAGTACTCATTTTGATAATTTTGAATTTGATATTTTTGATGCAGGCAGATCTCTATGCCGCTTTGCCACGTCTGTTACCATTGCAGTTAGGATTCGAAAGCTTTCAGTACATAAGCTAAATTTGGTTTGCTCAGATCAAAGTAAGCCATTCAATGTGCGGCCCTCATTAATATGTCCATCAATGTTCGGCCCTGGTTAAGATATTGACATAAATATTGGCTCAGTAAGCCATTTGGGTTGGACATAGCTGCTTTAAACCATCAGTAAATACAAATATTGGAAAGAAATCAATTCAGTATAGAGAAGTATGGCAATCTCTTAATATGGATATCAAGATCCTGGGTTCCACTAGTTTTCGAACGCAGGTCAAAAAACACCTTTATATTGATAAATAAATAGGATCCTTATGGTTTTGACATACGCTCCGTGCCTTGTAAATGTTCTGTTTATTTGGATGTTCTGTGCAGAGGTCATCAGATAGTGGTTTTTGCTATCCGATCCTGTCCTGTTTTTGAAAAATGATTTCCGTATCCGATCCTAATCCTGTTTTGGTCAAAAATCATACTATCCATATCCGAAAACTATCCACAAGTGCATTGTGATGCACACCAGACATTTTTGTGTTTTGTCTATTTTGACTCCGGAGGCAAAATAACTGCTGAAGTTATAACTGCTGGAGTTATTATGCCTTTAGTTGAACACGATTGGCTGAAGTAGTCACATGACAAGTTTGGAACACATGTACTCCTTAGTTGACCATGACATCTGTAACAGCTCAGTCCCACCTGCATGGACAAGCATGGCCGTAGTTAGGGTCAAATTTTTACCGAGGCGAATATGTTAATTATGTCCCCGGTTAAGTATGTTGTGTAGTTCGTGGAGACCTAACATCCTGCCCTAATTTAATCTAGCCTGGTAGTATCTCTGGTGGTTCTGAAACTCCTCACCTATGTTTGGACCATTCGTTTATGTAGGCATACCATACGTCCCTGTCAGTCAACTAACAAGTCCCGATTAGGCATTCAGTCAGCCAGCATAGCCTTAAACGAATACTAGCATGCTGTGGTTGGTCTGTTTAGCCAAGTTGCTGAAGGGATGAATATGTACATTTACAAATGCTAGAACACTGTTTTGTTTCTTTGTAAAATGCATTATTTTAGTATTTCTTGGTGTCCTAACTGCCGTATAGGTATCCAAAATAGCTGCATACTCCAAGTAAGATATGAACCACGTTTATCTGATATGGTTCTTTGTTCTTAAGCTCCCGTTTTCAATCACAAAAATATGGTATGCCTACGTTTATCCTATCTTGCTCTGTGCAATTTGTGTCATCGTTTGCGACCTCAGGCCCGAGTTTTTCGGGTTTGGACAACCCAACGTTTGCACCAGCAACGTCACCCGCATCACACGTCATTCATTTTACACGCCCGGCATCCCAAGAGGAGACTGACTCGGCAGCCCAACCTGAACGTGTGGTGTTACAGCCTGTCCCACGCCGTGCTCGTATCTCCGTAGTTGAGCCCCAGTTTGCTGAAGCGCAACCATTGAATGCAGCCTAAACGTTTTGCTAAAAAAACGTTTCGGTTTGCTTTTCATGCTGCGTCTTATCCTTACCCATGCTTTATTATTATAATCATCATGCACCCGTACGTATATCTATCTGATTAGCATGTATCATTATTTATTGTTTGTGTTGGTTATATTCAGTGCAATTTGCGTCTTTATGCGTTTTTGATGTATTGGCGGTTTTGCAGTTTTTCCTTGCGGGATTTTTGAACCGCACTTTCTACAGCGATTTTTTCTCCTAATGCAGAGTTTTTTCTGTCGCATAACAGACAAATTTATTTCCCAGCTGTGTGGCATTTTTAAATGTCCCCTTCTTGTGTGTTCAGTCTCATCGTCCTAATGAACGCGGGCAATCACTTCTGCAACCGCAAACGAAAAAAATAGAAGAAAACAATCATACAGTAACACCCCAACAGCGTCATTACATCAACTCTTCCTGTTGCTTTATGCTTTGCGTGTCAGCTCTCGCGAACCTATCCTCGCCACTTTCTCGAAGGCGGGCATACTTATATAGTAGATACATCAGTGTTTTAATGTTTTGTGCATTATTACTGCGTAATTCCCAGTAATATTCCATTCGTGATTCAACCATGACTGCGGAGACGGAGCCCAGAGCGTCCGAGGTGAGCATTTTGCCTGGAGCCGTAACCGGTTTAAAATTAAGACCGGGCTGGAGCTATGCCCATTTGACTGGTAGCTCCGGCTCCGGGTCCCTTCCTAGATACTAACGGTTTTGCCAAATAGACTTACTTTACCTAAAACAGTGCTTTTTATAGCACACTAAACGCGAATTGCGAGTTAAGACACCAGACTGCAACAATGCATCTGCCAGCCTTTGATATTTCCTAGGTCTAATCGTCGCTGAGGCTGTGGCATTGTATCTGTCAGACGTGGCGTTAATTGCAGATATAAAGCATAATGTAATTCCCCTTGGTTTTGTCTGTACGACATGTTAAATACGGTGCTGACCAAATACTATAGGGGAAGGATGAATTGTGGTGTAATTTTGTGTTCATGATCGCTTGATGATTGAGAAGACGTGCCTTGCTGGAATGCAACCTAGCGCAACCACCTCCACTTCTCCACTGTCAGCTTATTTGCTCTTTAGGCGCAGCACGTGTTTGTCGCTGAGTGTGGGCTGCTTACCAAATCTTCTAAGTCGAGTGTATAATTTGAACCGTTTTGTTTTTCTTTCAGCATGTTGTGTTACTATGCTCGTCTAAAGCAGGGGTTCCCAACCTTTCTCTTACCATGTACCTTTTCAGCAACACGACAGATGAGAATGTACCCCTACAGCATTAACAGATAAGCATGTAGCCTACCCCTTCGGCATTACGACAGATGAGCATGTACCCCTAAAATTTCTTATGACAAAATATTTCATCATGGTTGTTCACAGATATATTCAACAATAAGCATACAATGAGTTTTGAAAATAGTATTAACTAACATGTCTGTAAATATTTGGAAACAAATAGCATGTAAATATGTTTTTATCTTCTACTGCTAACCTTAAATGCACCCCTTCGGATGGGCAAATGTACCCCTGGGGGTACATGTGAAGGGATAGTGAAAAAAGCTGGATTAATTCTAAGAGAATCTGTTGTTGCTACGGGCCAGACCACATGCATCATCGTTTCAGGTGCAAGAGCTCAACATTTCATGGTGAAAATCTCCACATTTCGACACCCTTTCTTACCATTTGCTACTCTGGCATCTGCAAGCTTTCAGAAAGCATGAATATGAGTAAACATTCATGGTGTGGTCCTGTATTCCTAGGTTGTAGTAGGTTTTGTCGTTGTTGTTAATTAATGTTGGCGAATTTTTATAAATGAATGTCAAATTTATCGAAACAAATGAAACTTTGAAATCGTATTTGTGTTATAAATATTTATCATTCCTTCCTGAAGCCAATTAATTGAAGAAAAATGGCAAACGACGTCTGGCAAAACTTCAATCTTATTCAGAAACATTCCAAATTGAACACGTACAGAAATCCTCCAATATGCAATTATGTGATCTAGAAAACAATTACTTTCATGGAAAACATTGTAAAATGGATACTTCCAAACAGACAATGACACCGTGTGTGTGGGCTTCTGGACCTCAAATACTACAACATGTCTTTCATCATAATGGACAACACAGATCGAAACCTAAGATTATTTTAGAACGCGAATTTTTGAAGGAACATCAAGATGAGAGTTTTGAATAAACCGAAATCTCCGTTGCGTTTTATTGTATAACAAGTGATAAAGTTTTTTGGGCCATTGAGCATAACTGGTTGATGTAAACCAATCGCAACTAGTTCGTTTGGAAGTATAGCCAAAGTTATAGCAAACAAATTGTTGTAAAGGACTTTCACGAGGACTTCGAGCAACATGTAGTGCTTGCAGTCAGTTAGAAAAACGTGTTGAAAAATTTGTAACAATCTGTTTTCCTATCAAGCAACCGTTCTAAAATAAGCAACGCACCTTCTAAAATACGGATATCATCCTGAAGTCTTCCAACAGTCGTATAGAGTGCGCCGAAGTTCTCCACAGTAATCACTCTCTCTGCTGCACCAGCTATGAGTTCGAGTTCACTGAGATTTATTTCATTTCCCACTCCAACCGCGAAGGACAGCACGTTTTCATCTCTGCTGCGTCGAACCGCATCAGGAAGTGCTCTGAAACACAATTTGTGCTTGTTAAACCCTAACAATATGACATCAGCATAATTTCATTCTACCACCTCCGACATTGAAAAAAAATTCCGTTTTTTCAGGGTTTTATTTGCTTAGAACAGAAAAAGTTATGAGTTAGCAGGTGGTCGTCTGTGAATGAATTCGCTTTGAGACATCCATATCATTTTAGTTCACGGTTTGTCAAAAATATGTCCAGTTTGATATAAGGAGAATGTTACAACTTGCCGTGATGAAATTACAAACACCAATGATGAAATCGTGGCCAGGGCGAGATCGGCACCAATGCCGTGAATATTTAATTATCAGATTAAAACTTGACATACCCCAGCATGCCTTTTCACCACGCAAACAATGACAGGTTGGAGCGATGATGTGGCGAGTTTGGACCCAACCTCAAAACAGTTACAATTTTAAATAAACTCTAAAATAAGAAAATTATTGAAAAACATGAAAAAATATTGAAAACTACTGAAACTTTTACCATGATGCAAAAATATGATCATTAAAAGAAATATATGTGTCGGAGGTAGGTCAGACATGTCGGAGAAAGACCCCAGCTTCACTGGCTGCACCAGCACCAAACTCCGTAAGATACAGATCCTGAGCTCCACCTACTTGCACATCAGTAATGAGTTTCAAATAATTATTAGTTTTGATCAGAGGTGACATTTAGCGAAACCACCTAAACTTGCGCTGATCGCCTTATGAAGTTCACTGGCTTATTGGCTGTAGTTAAAGTCAATTTTTTTTTTCGTCAGCAAGAATGTAAACACCGTTTTTTTGTAACAAGTATAGACAAAAATGATGTCTAAATCAAATGGCCAAATCAAGTCAATCTACTTCTCGTTTCTTCTATATATGTTCGGACCCAAGCTCCAGAGATCAACGAAAAGACTCATAAATTACTGTAAAACGAAGGCAGTCTGAGGTTAGATTGTGTTTGCTCACTTAAGTATTAGCGCTGCTTGTCCTCACAAATCTTCCTATACCTACTCGTTAAAGTTATGTTTCTCCAATGAAGTTGCAGCATCTCTGCCAAATGCATGAATGGACAACGTTTCGTTAATGTCATTCCATTATTATACAGCGATTCTTACGATAAAGAGCAAAAATCACAAATCACAAGCAAGAAAAGAGTTTCTGTTTCTGCTAGCATAGCGCTTCTCAAACGGTGCGGCCTATGTCTCGTTGGTGGGTCCCGAAGCTATTTTAGGTGGGCCACGAAGTAGGCCAAAATGTTACAGTACAAAAAGTGAATATCTTCACCAGTATAGGTTGAGTATTTAAAGCTTGAACAGTAGGTTAACTTTCTTTGAACAATCTGAAAAATAAGCAGTTGTTGTGGTTTGAACGGAACAATAACTTAATGTTTATTGCATTAGACTGCACAACAATCCACATAGTGCTAACTTGTTTTTGACTGCGTTTGCTACGCCGCAATACCTTGTCGTAGCCTCCAAAGTATATACGGGTAGCAAAAGCGAGTCGCGAATTGACAAAGTTTGAGAATGACTGCGCTAGTACTTCTGGTTTGTTTCACTTGCTTTAACTTTTCATGCCCTGTGTATTCCAAAACAATGTTGGTTTCTTCCTAACTGTTACAAAAGATTTGAACTGTACAGAAACTTGCTGAAAACACAAAAAATTTTGGACCACCTACTCTTTGTCTGTAGAGTCTCCATCTGTCAACAAAACCATGACCCTTCTTGCTTGTGGGTATCGGCGTCTTGGTCCTTTGAAGTCTTCATTGACGGTTTTCAAAATGGCGTGAGCAGTCCAGGTCGTGCGTTTTTGATACTGTTGTTTGACAAATGATGAAACATATGTTTATGAATTTACGTTTTCAAGGACATTTTTTGCTGCAAACGTTCTACTAGGTTTACGATTGCACGGGTACATGATAGAACAAGTAAAATGACCTGCACACTTCGATGATATACTGTATGTACTCAGGCCGGCAATCAGGGGGTCAATTGGGAAATTGTCCCCACTCGAAATTTGTAAAAACAGGTTTAGTTGTTAAGTACAAGTTGCAATCATTTTGCCCCCGCCGAAATAGTAGACTTTAAAGTTACAATCAATTCGTCCCTCCCGAAAATATCAGTTGGTTTCGGTCCTGTATGCACTGAAGGCTGTGAAGTTCTCTAACACTATGACAACTAGGTGAGTTAGGGGCGCGTCTGGGGCGGATCCAGCCAGTAAGGTTAGGGGGGACAGTTTCAGTAAAAACTGGTAGTCAAGGCTCATACCAACTTTGTTACTGCAAGAGAGATGAAGCATACTTCACAACACTGCTTTGACAAAATAATGGACGTCAAAATGGCCGTATATCGCGAATGTTGTTTTCCGAATTGTACAAACTCATGGTGAATAAAGCTACTTTCCTAGGTTTTAAATGGGCGATCGCCCCCCCCCCTGCATCCGCCCTGGGATGCGTACATGTGGGGCTTTCCTACTGCATTTCTGTATTCATAAAACAGTGAAACTGTCGTATTCCAGTTTATGGATGTTGTAATAGAAAGCACGAACACTTCAAACAACAGACATTTGTGCAAAAGAAAACGCGCTTACAGGCACTTTCGAATGTCGGTAACATAGTTGAACCTATATCCCTTTTAATTCATACCGCGTTCATTCTGTTGAAAGTAATTTGGTGGAAATCACGCTACTGGCGGCTCAGTTGCCTCCTTCCCAGCTTATGATCTCATCGCGCTGAAACTGTTTGAAGTGGAAATGCCATTGTAGCCAAACGTCTGTGGTGTGTTTCAGGGAAGGCGAGCGAGGCACTTGCCTCGGGCCCCCCTCAAGGTGTTACTCGCGTAAATATTCCTTATTTTTTGTGAAAAACTTATCATCCGCTTATACAATATTTTCCGAGCCACATCATAATTCAGTAATCTGCCTTCAAGGCAGCCCTTAACAGCAATTGTAGCGTGTAAGTAGGCTACTCTGCTTTCAAACGGGCCTCGAACAACTACTGTAATGTGCAGGTACTCTATTGTCAAAAGGGCACCCAACAGCAACTCCAATGTGCAAGTACTCTGGTTTCAAAGGGCCCCCCAACAGCGATTGCAATGTGTAAAAACCTTGCTTTCAAGGGGTCCAGAGCAGTTGTAATGTACAATATAAGCACTTTGCTTTCAAAGGGCCCCCAACAGCAACTGTAAAAGGGGCCCCCAACCGCACTGTAATGTGTAAGTAGCTTACTCTGCTTTTACAAGGCCCCGACCAGCATCTCTAATGTGTAAATAAGGAAACGCTTCAAACCAACTTGGATACCTTTCAAAAATAATGTGGGTTAAAATTTGTTCCAAAAAATTCTGAAAAGACCCTATCAAGTAGGAACAAAATTTATACCAAATGATAATTTCTTTCACTGTCAGAGAACGAAGCTTCTCACAATATACCGTAGTGTGGACGACTGCGAAAAAAGGGCTCCAGCTTTACAAGCGTATGTAGTGCATACGAAATTCCAAAAGTTTAGTTGTGTTCAAACAAAGACCTGTTTTATGATTTTTTTAATACGGCATTTTTTAGTCAGTGAACACTGGTAAGTTTTTACAAACACTACACAAAGCTAGCCAAAGAATTCCCGCCAAATTTGTCGGTAAAACTAACACTAAACCTAACCAACATTCAAATCTTTAACACTAAAACTATCTCTACCGCTATGCTCTAACCATAACCCCTAATACGGCATAGAGAAGTACAAACAACGTGGCCCCCATATCCCCTTCCTAGGCCTGATCAAAAAGATTTCATCACGGTTGGCTGAGTATAATGATGTCATCAGACGGCCCCTTGTCAGCCTTCCCTCGGGCCCCCCAACCCTACGTCCACCACTGCCAACAGCCTTGCCTGCTTTTTTTTAATGAAACAACTTCACGCTGCAGGAAGATTTCCCTGGTTCAGAACAGCCTCAGTTTCACCATTTTGTTGGAATAGCGAAACGCTTATTGCAATGAATTTATGACAAAATTTTAACAGAAGAACCATCAATTTGTACCCATTTTATACGAGGTTTTCTGTCCCCATTAATGCTACTGAATGCTCCGTAATTCTTTATTTAGTCGCTCTTTGTATATGTTTAACACTGCGAGGTTGGACAAACAATCAGAGCTTAATTTTGAGGGAAGCCACTTTTTCACTAGTCTCATTGTAGAGAAAGAACGTTAGGCATCCACGCAGTTGCAGGAAGCACCAAGATTATTTCATGCAAAGAGTGAACATCAGGATAGCAATTGCAAGAGTTGAGTAATGCCGCAGTTGACTGCTGATTCGTTAAATTCAGTCCTCCTGTCCACAGTTCCACTTCATTAGGAAGATTGTTTGAATCAGTGTGGTCTAACTACAGGCCCGCAGGCCGCATGTGGCCCGCGGACCGAAATTTTAAGGCCCGCAAGTTTCTCAGTATTGATTTAACGTTGTGTGTGTGTTTTAACTTGAACAAACATAACATGTTTTAATAAAAATACTCTATATTAATGGCGTTAGACTAGGCTTCAGACAGCTTCTGGAAAATTTTCGGCAAAGATGACTAGCCAAAGTGAAATATTTCGCGGTGTCCTTTCCAGAACACCAGGCCACTTAACACCCAGGGTCAACAAAAAAACTCCTATGTTCAAGGCTTTGAACATTTTAGGTCGGATTTCATCGCCATCTGCAGCCTGCAGTGTTGTGACATCTGAAAGGACTTCGGCTGCATTGATGGTATTTTATTACCCCAAACTTACCTCCTGTGTCTCCGATGGTGCCAGAGTGACGAGTAAGACACCATTTTGGTCTTTTATGGATTTAACAATACTATGGTTTTTTGCCACGGAGGTGCCGCAAGATTTGTCAGAACACTTTGTTGGCTTGCCAGTAACTGGAATCAAATTCATACCGGAAATTGCAATGTGGTCTTTTTCACTATGAGGGCGGCGGATTTTCGCGCCTCTGCGTATGGCAAATGGAAAGAAGATGCTGCTTTGTTCTGAAGCCACGCTGTATAGACTACTTTCTTTGCTTGGATAGCGTCATTAACCTTCTGGTTCCCACACAAGGTTACTTTTTTGCCATTGCTCGTCACACCGAGTCGTTTACGTCCTCATACCCGAGCAGCAGATGAAGCTACAGTGGGTTTGAACAGCTGCCAATCTACCTCCACTGTGCTTTCTGGGAGCTCTCGGAACAAAGACGACACGCTGCTAGCATAGGTTTTTAATACGCCCTTGTCCACATGGACCTCCTACTTTATTCGGTAGGATCTCCTAGACCTGTACGTTTGTGCTGGCCTTGTTATTGTTCAAGGCGTAAGTTTCGGACCACGACTTCTTCACCCCTTTCAAGATAAACGTCCAACACTGATCGGAACAAGTCAACTGAAACAATCCTGAAATCAATGAGTTACCCTTACCAAACGAAACCTCTGCAACATGTTTGATTGTGCAAATCTCTAGGTTAAGAAAGTGTTATTGATTCACAGTTCGTTGTTACAAAACACCTGTAAAAGGAGCTTTCTTTTCCATACCCGTGCAGCATCGTTCCCAAACGTGCAATCCATTCGTCAACACAAAGTGCCAGCGATGGGCTTGTAGAAGCTCCAACCCAGCCTGGGAACACGTTGCTGGCTCAACGCCCGAGTAGAAAAGTTTCCACCTAGCCATCGACCAACTCTGCAGCGTTAGAGCCGCGACGCTTAATCAAAGAGATGTCAATAACATCCAGGAAATATCGTTTGGTTCCTTGACGAGTTGGTGTTCTTTTTCTGTGAGTGTGGTGATATACTAGTTTTCAATCACAAGCTTATGGCAAGATTTCCGTTTACGCGTTGCTTTCGAGGCTACAAGACTAGAAAGTACACAGCGCTGCCTCATTCGCCTCACCAGATATGCAGCGGGGAGCAACGTGGGAACAAGTTGCGGATAACTGGTTGGGGAGACTGTTACGAATTTTTAGAACGGGTTGCTCTGCCCAAGGCCCGAACACGGTCCGAAGGATACGCTCCTGAGACTACAGCATGACTGATATTGCAGGAGAAAAATGCAAAAGGGTGTTCATATACACAACTTTGAAAACACTGGAAGTTGGGAAGACAAGGCTAGCAACAAATAAAAGTTAGGCAATAGCAAGCTGGCATCGTCCCCAATTCATTGCTTTTGCGCCCCGTTTCTCTGCATTCGCCATCAATAAACTACTGAGTTTACCCCTTTGAAAGTTTCACACTTTCCCCCTTTGGAAAAATGCTTGGTAGTTGTTGTCGTGAATTTGTTCACATTCATGTCTTTATGGGAATCCATGAAACCACAAAAAACACCCATGAAGATTTAAAGCACTAAATTTGTTTTAAATTTCATCCTTTTAATTACAAGAACATAGCAGATACAAAAGCATCCAACCTAAGACTTGCTTTGGAAAGCTTTATAATAAGCTTTGTACATCTTGCATTGACACTAGTTGTTTGAAAAAATGTGCAAAAGTAGGAAATAATTCATCATATAGTATATAGGTATGCGATACACCTTATCGCAAACATTTCTAGCAAGCAGCCTACACAATTGAGTAAATCTGTGCTAAGAAAAAACGGTTCAGGTTATACTGGCTAAGAGCTGGCAAAAAAACTTTAACATCACCTAGCAAGTTTACCTTAAACCAACCACTAACTATTCAGGCTTCAAATAACCTGTCACTTCATGCATGGGTTAAATTCAAACCACCTAAAATATCTGCAGAAAAATGAGTACTCATAATACTCAAAAAATGCCATTTCTGCTACCTGATAGGAAGCATAAATGTAGCCTTGCTTATTAACAGTCTTTGCAGCACAACAGCAATAATACAAAATTACTTTGTAAACTAAGACAATGTTCTATAAAATAAAAGATGTAGTGTGGTGTGGTCACTGTCTTATTTTCTGATGGAAATGTTTACAAAGGTACAACACGACAAGAAATGAGAAATTTGTCTAACCTTTTGAACTCAGAGACATAAAAAAGAAATTCTTGGATAAAAATATGAATGTTCTAAAGCATGTACCGTATTTATCAACTTCATGTTTACAAAACTTGAGTTTTGTGTATGGCACATCTGATTAATGCACTAGACAGACATAGCTGCTATTAACAACTTGGGTGCTTGAAGCTGCATTCTCCTTCTTCTTCTTGCTCCACTTGGCTACTTTCTGTTCAGCTGTAGCATTTTCATGAAATTATCAATAAATCAAATACTTCAATCTCTCTGAAAATCATCATCTGGTGTAACAAATTATCATTAGGTATAAAAAGTTATCATTTGGTTTGGTATAAATATTGCTCTTATTTGATGGGGTAATTTTAACCCACAATTTTTTAGGTATAAAGTTGCTTTGAAGCTTTTCTTTATTTGCACATTGGAGATGGTGGTGGGGTCCCTTTGAAAGTATATTACTTACACTTTACAAATGCTGTTAGGGGTCCGTTTGAAAGCAAGGTACTTACAGTACTTGGAGGCCCCTTTGAAAGCAACGTACTTTTACATTGAAGTTGCTGTTTGGGCCCCTTTGTAAGCATAGTACTTGCATATTAAAGTTGCTGTTGGGGGCTCCTTTAAAGCAAGGTACTTACACATTGCAATTGCTGTTGGGGCCCCCTCTGAAAGCAAAATACTTGCACATTACAATTGCTGTTGGTAGCCTCTTTGAAAGCAAGGAATTTTACAATACAGTTGCTGTTGGGGCCCCTTTGAAAGCAAGCTACTTGCACATTACCGTTGCTGTTGGGGCCCCTTTGAAAGCAAGGAATTTTACATCACATTTGCTGTTGGGGGCCCCTTTCAAAGCAAGGTACTTGCATATTACAATTGCTGTTGGGGGGCCCTGTGAAAGCAAGGTGCTTACACATTACAATTGCTGTTAGGGATCCCTTTGTAAGCAGAGTACTTACACACTGCAGTTTCGTTCAGGGGCCCCCTCAGTGAAGTTTAAAAGCAGAGTATTTACACATTTCAGTGCTGTTGGGGGTGTTGTGAACAAGTTTTGTTCCAAACACGACTTGACCAATATTCCAAAAAAAAGCGGCACAGAACAAAAAGCCTATGATACATAAGCAGCAAAGGACATAAAGGAAAACGCAGTGGGCAGTTCTTATGAGACAACATGCATGTAAAGCAGCAAGGCAAGGACTTTATGATAATCCCTTGATGCAACGAACAGCAGAATGCACAACTGCTGCAAGACGAACTGACATGAAAAACAAGACTATGCAAGCTGAAGGAAGCCGACCAAAGAGCATCAAGAGTAAAAGCACGAGGAGCAAAGTGGCGCGAGATACAAGAATGACAGGAACGGAGCCCTCAAGCTAAGGAAGTGGGCGGCTCGAGAATACCAGGCACCGGCGATTGCTATTATAAGTAAACTAAGAAATTAGGCTTCCCGCCAAGAACGCCTGGGAACCACGGACATAAAGAATAAACTAAACAATGACGCACTTCCCTGGTGGGAGCAATACAAGAAACAACCTTTTAGCCTACAAACAAAGGCGCAGCCAGGG
>JGI24021J15306_10003095_pt1 | contig 18543 bp, 11 predicted proteins | sample Ectturendosymbi1_FD_15306 | JGI IMG/M metagenome (IMG submission 15306)
AAAAAATAGTAGCCTATATCGCATTCAGTTTGTCATTTTAGCAAACCCTCCTTATCTTTTTGCAATGAGCAGCGCTTGCCTTTGTAATATTCACAGTGTTTTCCGCCGTAGGAGGATGAGCAAGCACACCTGTAGTTGTCTCCATCGACTGAGCAAGTTCCTCCATTCTTGCACGGCTGAGAAAAAACAAGCTGTTAGTGTCATTAATGAATGAAAAATTATTAATACACCGGATGATTGAAAAGGTAGCAGCAACATGCGAGTTGAGAGTAGAAAAGTAAATAATTTCATCAAACATGATTTTGTTTCTGAAAACACGAAAACTGCAACCCTTAAACGCCGAGGTGCTTTGGTAATCACTATTACCTAACAAGGGTCGCCAGCGCCCGTGTCGTATATACTGGCAAGCGAGTAGAAGGACATCGGCAAATTTGAAGATTTTTTTGCAATATCATGAATATTACTTAAAAACTGAATGAACTAAAGCTCAGTGACGAGCAAAACTTAATAAATTTAACAATTTCCTGATCGTCACCAAGAGTTTGTCGAACGAAAGTTGAAAAACAAAAACATGTTAACTCTCCCTGGAGGGATGAACAGCATGAAAAATCAGTAACAAGGTGTTCGGTTGCTCTGTGCAGTACGAACAAAGTTCTGTGATAATTTTATGTTTACTGCAACATCGTTAACCACAGTTTTGGCAAAAAACAAACTAAAATTTGTTAAAAAATTAGTAAAATAAAAATTGATTTTTTAGCGAATTCATGGTTTTATGGCCATAACTTTTGAACCAGAAACGCTAGAAAGCCAATCAAAAGCTCAAAAGACTCGAATTATAACCTAGGTTCCAGAAAAAAATTTATTCAAAAAATTGGCTCTTTCGGTTGGGGCCCAGGGCCCGGTGACCCTTGTCAAAAAGGACTAAATGTACCCCACTACCCTACTTATGACGTCATCTACAAAAAACAAAACCCAAACTTTCCAAATTTTTTCAGTTCCAAGCTGGAAGACTCTCCGCATTTTTTGAGAGTTTGAACAGTTCTCCAGCTCAATCGCTTGAAGTGTTATGGACTTACTAAGTGACGCAAGAATCGTGAAATCCATCAACTGGTGAGGTAGAATCATGAGAAGCAGTGTTGCCACATTTCAAAAATCTTTATAGCCAAATTTTACAAAAAATTAGCCAAAATGGACAAAAACCTAGAGCCATAAATAGCCAAGTCAAAAAAACAACAAAAAACATTCAAACTCACTATAAAATGCGGTTTGGAAATTCCCTAAAGCAGTGGACTGTAAAAATTACTCTTCAGGCACATTTAAGGACCATGCAATCCTTGCAAAATTATTTTGCAAAGGCAGTGGCTGCAGATACTGTACGTATTACCGCACTTTACATAAAAATTGCAACATGCAGCCATAGCCTTGGCAACTTACAAAACTATTTACAAATGCAAAACAACACAACTAATTACTCCTGTCAAAACGTTTTTGAAAACTAAAGTTTAACAAGTCAACCATGCTGCCGCATGGCATAATGGGGAACGGCATTATGCTGATGTTTATTAGAAGCACAATGGCTTATTAAATCTGAACGATGTTCTCGGACATCACAGCGACAAAACATGTACTAAGCTTTTTCAGCACTACTATGCACTTCTTAACTCCATGGTTTAAAACTTTAAAACCGTTCTCTTTATCCCAGTCAGCACAGTTTCTTCTCGTGTAGGCCTACCGCGACTACGATTCATTCATTTATTTTTTTTGGAAGACATTTTTTACAATGCAGTATTTCAACTCAATGTTACAACAGAAATAATCACAAAAGCACAAAAGATGAACACTCACTACGATTCTCTAACACGGTGTTTCCCAAAATTTTTACTTACGTGACCCAGACCCCAGAATAATTTTTGATGTAAAGGCCCACTACCTTGTTAGCAAAAGCTATAATTTTAAACGCTTAAATAAACACAAATCATTCTCAACGAGCGATTGATTCCTGCGTGCATTACAGTGAGAATTTTCCTGCTGAACACAATCAATGTGTTCCCGCGCTGTAGTGAATGTTTTGTCTAGATGACTGTATTCTAATATAGTAGGTAGATTCGTGCAGTCCAGCATCCGTCTACTACATTGATCTGTCAAGGGACGAGCTGATCACTGAAGCCTAACGAAATACAGAGTTTTCACTGGATTGAAGCAGGCGGCACTGGTACAAAAGACCTTATAAAAAGGTAAAAATGAATTTGACCGCAGTACCTTCACAACGTTTTTATGAACTAAACACTGGTCTAAATCTAATACAGAAATCATCCATTTTTTTCGCCGAAAAATTGCAAAATAACCGAAAATTCCGCCACCCGCCAAATACAAAAATTACCCACCTGCCAAATTAAAAAATAGCCCAATTTGGCGGAAAAATAGCACATTTGGCGACATTCATGAGAACGAGAAGAACCGATAATGAATTATTTCGTATACATTTATAGAAAAGCTCTTTACGTTTGTGGTGCACGCAGCTTATGAATGTTTCCTTCAAAGGTGTCTAATGCATTTGATTTAGTGGGCTAAAATTTAGACATGACTAGACTGCACGTGCCCAATACACGACGTCACAAATTCGTTGGTGACGTCACAACAATTTGACTCTGCCCGGCTAATCAGTTCGCTGGCTGCACAGAAAAACCTCGTGGGGCGCATGAGGTCCTCGGGCCGAATGTTTGACCTCGCTGGCTCGTAGGACATGCGTTCGGAAGAAACGTTGAACTATTACCTAACATGAGTCGCTAGCGACCCTATACTTTTTTCGGGAAAAATTTAATTTTTTCTGTAAATTTCACAAACGGACAGACTTGGTGTGTATGAAAGCTATGTCAACGAGTAACGTGAGGAATACATGGAGTGTCAAAGTAGTGAAACATTTTATATGGGTGATACGCAGGGGTGTAGTGGGGCGGGAACGCGTGGGAACGGCGTTCCCACACCTTTTTCATGTTTTGCTATAAAATGAGTTTGAAGATGTTTCAAAATGGCTAGTTTTTTGGGTGCGTTCCCACACCTTTTTTTAGCACTACATCCCTGGTGATAAGCACTTGCAAAATTCCGCTCAGGTCGCTAGCGACCCACATAGGCGGTTAAGGGTTTTAACGACATTCTTATACATACAAACTTACTGTGTAATTGAAAACAAACAGTGAATTCAAATGCAGTATAGTTGAAAGTGAACTTGAAAATCGAAAAACGGTTGTATGAGGTCGAAATTGACAAGCAAAGATCCAATTTACTTTAAAATGACATGAAACCTGATTTCAAATAAAAAAAAGTTGAAGTTACATGTTCTCAAAACTGGAAAATAGATCGAAAATCGGAACTGCAATAATGTATTGCATAAAAAATAAAATCCAAGATGCGCATGAACAAAAGTGAAAAGTGCAGCTGATGACAATGAAGTAGCACCACTTTGAGATGCACGAAGGAACCTTGTCAACAATCCTTGACAAACAATTATAAAGACTAACCGAGACTGAGCAAGGATTTGACTTTTCGCATCTCTTCCCAGTTCGTCCACTCGGACATGAGCAATAAAATCCAAGTTGCGTGTCTCGACAACTTCCGCCATTGCATGGGTTGCTCAGTGTTCTGCATTCGTTTTGAATATCTGCAGAAAACCTAGAACTATACTCGCAAAAAAACATAAGACACGTACATAAAATATGACCAAACGAACAAATGCGTTTATTAATTTAATGTTCTTATTTCTTTGAGACAGGGAAAATCAACCAAGTAGTAATTACATTAATTGAAAGCAAACGCTTACATAACACTAGGCTACTATAGTAGCGAAGTTGTGGTTTGTTAGATAAAACATATTCCAGCTGAACATCGAGGGGCTACCGAAAACAAGATCAGCGTTATCGAACAGCTAGCCTATAAGAACAAGGTATTCATCATTGTCCTACAGGAGATCCACTGCATAACTGCAGTCAAGCTAGTGATTCCCAACTTTTCACTAGCAGGGTCACTCCTGAGCAGGAACCATGGCCTTGCCACGTTTGTCCATGAGCGGTTGGAATGGTCACTATTCGTACAGTCTCCAGAACAATCAGAGACTGAGTATTTATGCACAGATGTCGTACGATATAAGATCATTAACGTCTAAAAACCTCCACCCTCGCGATTCACACCAACGGCCATCCCGACGTTCCCACAACCCTGCCTGTATGTTGGCGACTTCAACTGCCAATATGTTGACTGAGGCTACAACAAAACACTTCCTGACGGTGAGAGCCTGGACTACTGGGCAACAACCAACAACCTTGGGCTGCTGTACGACCCAAAGGGAGCAGTTTCTTCTCTCACTGATGCAAAGTCAGCACCAACGCGGACTTGACCTCACGAGTGTCGGCCAAGACAACAGACGTGTTTCAGGAAAATTACCACGGCCACAATACAGACCCTCTCTCAAACGCCATCGAGGCTCAAAGTTGCTACCTACAACGATCCGGTGAAACGTTGGTACATTCGCAAGGCTGATTAATTAGAGGCGCTTTTGCCTTCTTACAGGTGAATCCGTTAAGAGACTGCCACCTCCGGACCAACAAACATCGACAGGGCACACCAATAATTTTATGAGAACTTGCTCATTTGCGGCTATAGATTGCATCCCACGTAGCCGTCGCAAGAACTATGTGCCATGTTGGGACAAAGAGTGCGGGACCCTTTGTCGCTCCTTCATCCGAGCCTCAGTGGGGACTGACTCTGATAGAGACGAGCTGTCCCTACTTTCTCGGCTCGAACAGAAGAAGCAGGAGCGATGGGGAGAAACTGTCAATTCCATCGACTTCTTGCACTCCAGCCGCAAGGCGTGGAGCATCACCAAAAACTTACTGGCAGGTCTTGGCACTCCTCTCGTCTTTGCCCCGTCTCAGCAAACTCCATCGCCTCACAACTCGCGAAGAACGGGGCACACAAGACTGGGAGCGGCGAGTCCACCTGGCCCATAAGCATAGTGCTATCCGGACCTTTGGATGGTTTCAAGTCCCAACACCTGAAGGAAACAGTATCTCTGACCCATTCAGGCCAGAGGGATATGTTGCCGCCCTCAGGCGCCTGAGGCCAGGAAAGTCTCCGGGTTTGGTCTCTATTTTTCGGGATTTTATATTCCACGCTGGGCCAGCTCCAAAATCCTGGTTTTGCGATTTCCTCACTTCCTAAATGTGCCAACTCAAAACCCTTGTATCTGGAGAAGAGCACTAATAGTTGCAATCCCTGAGCCGGAAGAAACATTGGGCGACACAAAGAATTATGCCCTATATCCTTGCCATGTGTCTCCTTCAAAATCCCTGAGAGACTCATCTACGCTCGTGTCGAACCAATCGTCAACCCACTCTCCAGCAGGAGTGGGCTTTCGACAAGGGAGGTCGACCGTAGACCATGGGCGTCGGAGAGAGAGGGTAGGGTGAGGCCTTGGCCCCTCTCTCGATATTGCAATTTAACATTTTCCCATCAAATTTTTAGCAAATAAAGGTTGTTTTCTTGATTTCGAGTGGGTAAAATGAAATTTTGGCACTTTTGGCCCATCCTGCAAAAGTCTGTTTGGCTACCTCTGGAAAATACACTTTTGGTCCCTCCCCGGAAAAAGTCATTCCGAGTCCCATGCCGTACACCAGGTCACCCTGCTGACACAGGACATCGAGGATAGATTTTCGGCTAAGAAGGCCGGAGCTGTGTTTGCCGATCTCACAGCAACCTGCGACACTGTATGGCATTGCGGTCTCACCTGCAAGCTGCTGCGATGGCTAGCTGACAGACACATGGTCCACATGATCATGGAGACGGTTGGCAATCGCAGTTTCACTCTTACCACTGGAAACGTCAAACGGGTATTTTGCGAACATTTTCATATTAATTTTGCCCAGATTTTCACGGATTTTGCCCGGATTTTTGACAAATCAAAAATTTTGGGGGCGCGCTTGCACATTCTGCACCACCGCCTCATACAACCACTACTTGCGAGAAGAGCGTTTAAGTCCGGCTTAAACGCACCTTGTCGGACGTTCCCGCTCTTGCTTACACAAATGGGGTATGGCGCTTTCTGCGATGTGAGGGTGGCGCAGAAGAACAAACCGTCGACCAAGTTGTCCTCGAATGTCTAATTAATCGACCTCCCCATGGACTGCACGGCCTGACAGTTCTGGATGACAAGACACTTGAATGGCTGCTCAACACCTGCCCAAAGATCTAGTACGGCCAATAGTGGATTGAAAGATCTGGCTCACATGACGACGGCGTTAGATAATGTGGAGCTTCAGTTAAAAATAGCAGCGAAGATTGAAACTCGTCTGAAATTTCCTCAAGCATAAAACTCACCTTCCTCCATAATGCAAGTGATCTGTCCGTTAGGAATACGACTCGTGCATTCGCAACGGGGCGATCTATTCCGTTGAACGACGCACACGACCCCGCTGCCCCAACAATTCTGCAAAATCGCAGAGTTTTGCGTCATCACTGCGTTCGAGACAGAGCGTTGACAAAGAAGCAATTTATCAACCCAGTTAGAAATAGGGAAACTCAAGCAATGTACACAGATTCAGAGAGTGAAAAAAGCTTCGTCGCAACCTTTTGTTTTCATTTATTGCAGAAGAAAACACTGACAACACAGCTGAGGAGTAATCTTTTCATATTTTTGAACTTCTCCCCTAATTTTTTAACTTCGCATTTGTCGTGAAATCGTGCGTTTTGTTTTTATGTCCTATTCGTAGGGGTAATCACCTCGAAATGGAATTCATTTGATGCCTTTGCATCACTTCATGTCCTGAAAACATTTGATTTCGAAAATATCAAAACCGTTTTTCCACATAGCTTGTTAACCCATCACACTCACTTAAAGCAGACATTGCATTTTAAAGATACTAAACATTCAGAAAACTTGGCATTTTTTCAGTCATATAAAGAAGGATTTCCTTCTTTGACAACCGAACATACACTTCCTAAAAGATTTAGTACTACCCTGTAGCAAAAAAAACGATTGAGTTTGAGAGTAATTTTTTGAGTTTGTATTGTTTTTTCTAATTTACACGAATTTATCAGAGCCAGGGCCTATGAGAGGGTGTGCAAGAGGTACATCGTATTCGGGCCCAGGAGGATGAAATCACGCGTTTTTTCTGTACCCAAACCCGCATTTGATGGTCGCTTTCTCCAACTGCAGCGCTGGAAGCTATATTTAAAATCCTACCATGTTAGCTGTTTCATCTATATTCGTATTACTATACAAACACGCTATATACCAGTGTCAACGAAAACCCGAAGTTAGGCAGGCCCGGTATCGGTTTTCGTACTCCCTGGTAAAATTTCTCTCAGAGGTCCTGAGGAGAGTATACCTATATATTGGCTGCGGTTGTCTTTGTTCACTGCGGCGGAGTTTCCTGTCGGCCTTTCGTGCCGAGGTCCCGTGATCAAAAACTTGGTTTGACTGCTTTAGGTTTTCGAGCTGCTCAACTTCGCTTTGATTAGCGATCAACTTTGATACGTAGCCCCGCCCCCAGCCCCGCCCCCACATGTTGGCTTGATTTTCTTCCTTTTACACTAATGCAAGGATCGGATAGACGAATCTGTCTCCTTTCAGCACAGGTCGCATCTTCATGAGCCACAGTGTGCACTTGCGTTTTTTCGCAAACCATTCAAATCTGCGGCCAATCGTCTCATTTTCCTCCTTCCGATCAATGCTAAAAAGTTTCTTCTGGTGCTTGCAACTTGTAATTGCGCATTTGCTTCTTGGTTGTCTCTTTTTATTGGCAGAATATCGCAGTAAGGTCGTAATAAATCTTTGTTTCTGATCCGCAACTCACCGTTGCTCCGTGGACTAAACGCTACTGCCGTCCTCGTCTTTTCTCATGACTGTTTCATCCGGTTCAATAGTTGCGTTCCGGTTCAACTGCTCTCGTTGGTCTCCAAAACTTGTGCTTCTTTATCACAGTTCCACTGATGCCCATGCAACTGTTGCTAAAATCCAAAGTGTTTTTTTGAAAATCTTATGATACTAATTGCTAGAAGGGAAGTATTTTCAAAATGTAGAGGTATTTTTTCTATAATGTTTCTTTTTCTGTTCTTGCTGTACCGAAGGCAAAAGTAAAAAAGTTTCCCTGGGATTTCCATTTTTCGCAATTTTGAACTGCACGTTCTATCAATGTCAAAGTTTTTGTATAGTTTTGTCATATATTTCTTTGTTTTTGTAAAAAATTTCTCAGCAGCACGTGAGTCTGAACGTTCGTTCTTCCATCATTTTTGACAGATTTGTGATCACCGCTGGTGGCTGTATTGATTTGGAGCTGGAGCAGAAGAAATGGTTTTCTGAATGAAGAGAAATTTGTGCTGCTTAGGACAACGGACATGTCAAAGAAGTCAGCTTTCACAATATTTATATGTCTAGTACTTTTGAATCCTTCATTTGTGAACAGTTGAACCGAGCAAATCAACTGGAAGCAATTTCTAGTTGACTTCATCAGGTGGCCTTTTCAACCGGGAAACAATGGAGGTCTTGGTACAAATAAAGTTGCTTTCCATGTGCAGTCTGCCAACTATCTGTTTAAGTATAAAGGAATAAACTGAAAGACTGGTATCAGGTTTCATCCTGTAAAAAATTTACTTAAAGCAGGTTTCCTGTCAAGGTATGAGTGGCATTGTTGGTGTCTACACTCTGCAGAGTGGAAATAACCTTTTCAAACGCTGTTATTGTTCATTCAAGAGAATAGGGAATGTAAGACACCGTTGGTAGTGGTGTGTTTAAGTGAGGCGAGCGAGGCACTTGCCTCGGGCTCCTTCTTTTTAGGAGCCCCCACTCGAGGTGTTTCGCGTGTAAATATTCCTCATCTTTGGTGAAAAACTTATTATCCACTCATATAATATTTCTTGAACCACACCATAACTAAATACTCTGCCCTCAAAAGGGCACCCAACAGCAGTTCTCATGTGTAAGTAGGCTATTCTGCTTTTAAAAGGGCCCCCAACAACAACTGCAATGTGTAAGTACTCTGTTTTCAAAAGGGCCCCTAGCAGCAACTGCAAGGTGTAAGTACTACGCTTTTAAACGACCCCCAACAGCAGTTGCAATGTGTAGGTATTCTGGTTTCAAAGAGGCCCCTAACCGCCAATGTAATGTGTAAGTACTCTGCTTTCACAGTGCCCCGACCAGACCACCAGCATCTCTAATGCATAAATATCTAAACGTTTCAAAGAAACTTCAATACCTTTNAAAAGACTGTGGGTTAAAATTTGTTCTAAAAAGTTCTGAAAGCATATGAAGTAAGAGCAAACATTTGTACCAAACGATATTTTTTTTTACTGTCAGAGAATGAAGCTTCTAATAATATAGTGTTGACGACTGTGAAAAACGAGCCCCAAGTTTATGGTACATATGAGATCCAAAAAGTTCTGTTGTGTTCAAACATATACCTGTTTTGTACTCCATTAATCTGTATCAATCTCAGTTTGTCTTTTTGATTAAGTATATTGTAAATTGCAATCTAATATTCTTTGTTTAATACGGAATTTTTTTGTCAATGAACACTGGTAAGTTTTTACAAACACTACGCAGAGCTCGCCAAAGATTCCCACCAAATTTGTCGGGAAAACTAACACTAAACCTTACCACTATTCGAAACTTTAACACTAAAACTAGCTCTACCCACATGCTTTAGCCATAACCCCTAATGCGGCTTGAAGATGTGTATAAAACCGTGGCCCGCATATCCACTTCCTAGGCTTGATCAAAAGGTCTTATCACGGTTAGTTGATTATGATGATGTCATCAGAGGCCCCCTTTTCAGCCTTGCCTCGGGCCCCCCAACCATAAGTCCACCACTGACTGTTGGCTGCTCTCTTGATCTGCTGTCGCTTTCATATTATTTCACGCACCTTGGAACCTCCTGGTCCCGAAACCAGGTAGTTTTGTCGGAACGCACACAGGAAGAACAGTAATTCCTCGAACTGAATGTTGGTGATGCAGGGTTTCTAATCTAAATCAATGTTGCCGATGAACCTTTTTGCATTGATGCGTGCAATTGATCACGAAAGCAATTAATTTGTGGCGAAAATTAAAACCAATCCTTTATCACTCTACGCAGAAAAACCTCCCTCTACTTTTCACTTCACACAGTGAGTTGCTGCTGAAATAAAAAAAGCAATTCCAAGACACAGGAAGAATATATCAAAAAATTCCCTGGGCATTTGCTTCACAGGAATGCGTTTGGAAGCCTGTAAGACGTTTTCAAAAAAACGACTTTTTGTTGTTTCTTGTGTAATTTAACTGCACTTTCTACGCCAATTCTGCCTGCATATATGTGGCCAATTTTTCAAGTTTAGATAGCAAAAACTAACTTATGCCATTAATGACAAGGCAGTACGTTATGTTAAAACACAAATACTGGAATGTTGATAAACATTTTATTTCTGATCAAAATTCATTTTGATAGTGAATGAAATCTGCTCAAACTAAAATTGGGTGATACAGGTATTGTAGCTGCTATATGACTGCTTAAAGTTTTTTTTTGTTTTTTTTTCTAGAAAAAAAATTCAACGAGTTCGCTGCTTCTTGAGGAAATGCACAAGGAAATTTTGAAAAAATAACTTTTGACGACGTGACACATTTTTGGGTATTTTTGTGCCATATTTTCAGAGTCAGTATAGCCTTTCCTCTGTTCATAGACTAAACATGGGGGCATCACTTACTGTGTTGGCGAGGCAAATGTCTTCGCATCTTCTGCCCACATATGGACCAAGGCACTGACATTTAGCAATACCGTTTCTGTTGACACAAGTTCCACCATTCATGCACGTGACATTATCACAGGGGTCGGAAAGGTCACACAGTCTTCCGATATAGCCTTCAAGAAAAACAATGATTTACAAGCTCCGCTTTACCTTCGACAATAACTTCGTTAAACTGGAAAAGGTAGACGCAATGACGTAAGAGACAGTACAGGTAAAATTCCTACAAAAGTGGTAATGGTCTAATTTAGACACAAACTGTCTAATTCAGTAAAGATAAAATAACACATCTTTCTTCCATGATTACAAATACACTATTCAAAGAAATAGCAGAACAGTAATCTGCGGTATTTCAACGAATCTTCTGATATTTAGAATGGATAATCGTTAATTGCACGCCAGAAATCATTCACCTTGTTCAAATTAAAATACACTTAGGCTATAGCTTGTGGCACATTGCTTCGGCGGCTTGTTTTCTTTCACTCGTTAAACACATTCATTTCGTCAAACTGATCAATTTTATGGAAATTAAAACCGATGTTGCGTTTAGTATTTAGCTGGCTCTTGTGTACGTTGAGTTTACCACACTGCGGTTTTCGATTAAAATTTTTCATGCAGTTGTACCATTCAAGAACAAAACAAGTCGAGCATACAGCGTCAACGAACACCTTAAGTGCACTGCACTTACAGTGCAAAGTTGTACAAATTGAAAACTCTGTTCACAGACCAATGCTTCCCAACCCAGTGCGCCTTACCAGCGCTGCATTCACACGAAAATCCGTCTCTTCTCTGCGAGCACACGCCGTTTACACAAGGGTTGGGTGTGCAGTATTCAACGAACTGACAGCGGGAACCACGGTATTTTGGAGCACAGTGGCAGTTGTATCTGAAAATTCAAAAGAGCTTGTTTGTTATACAGTAGTTGTGCACTGGCAATGTAGACCTTCTACCTCAATGTCAACTTAATGAACAGCAAGTGACTTCTGCACTTTGACTTAGGAACATTGATTACAATACGTCTCTCACTTCACCCCATTCAAACGCAAACCAATCAGACATTTTAAGATAGTGGGTTCCTTTGTTGCATTTGGAATTTCGTATTGTTATCTTGAAGAAGTGTTTCAACTATTACACAGTCTCTAACTTTTCAATATATCAAACGATTCACATCAGAAATTTTCTGTATTTAAATACAATCCGACACAAACTGTCTAATTTCAGTACATTTTGCAATTTAAAACTACACCTTGTGAAAAGTGAAAGCTACCTAGAGTTCTCTTTTCATCAAATATCATTTCAGGATGAAATATTGAAACAATGAGTGTTTATGGCGTTTGGATTTTAACAGTATTGTCCAGGCTAATGGTGCCGTTGTGCGTCAGCGATGCTGGTGGGCTGGTTTCGATTCCCGGTCAGGTCATGCGGAAGAATTGAAAAACTTGCGCGAGGTTGCCAGATGGTGCCAAAGTTGGCAAAAATTGCCATATAACACTGTTATCCAATGAATTTGCCAACTTTTTTTGGAAATATTTTTATGCCTAATTTTTGCCAGTTTGATGCACCGATTGCCAGTGTTGGCAAAACAACTTTTGGATTATTTATCAAATACCAAAACTTTGAACAGAAATTATAGCTCAATATTAACCGTTGTGAATCTTCTACATGTGCATTAGCTAACATGTCTGAGCACGATATTACTTGAAGAATTGCTGTTAGCATTGTAGCGTTATATTTCTTTTACAACCGATCTTAACTGCATATTTATCTTAAAATTGACTTGCTGTCACTGTATTTCAAGTTTTGCTATACCAGGTTTTTTTTAAGGAAAATGTTAGGTACCTGGTATGAGCCTGTAGGGACCCGACTTTCCCTTATTCTAGGGACCTGATGATGACTCTCTTATTCTAGGGACACGACTTTCAATTCTAGGGACCTGAATCGGGTCCCTAAAACACCTTAAAAAAACCTGGCTATACTTAAGGTTTGTGTGCATTTGTAGCAGGCCTGCACAAGATACGGCCCGCGGGCCACATGTGATCTTCGGAGCTTTTTTCCACCAGCGCGAGCTTTCTCGATTGCAGAAAATTTTGCAAAAGCATATTCGTCAGATTATTAATTGTCGTTCCAGAATGTCTTCGAAATTACAACGAAATAAAACAGATAAACTTTTGCCAAATTTATGTTGATGAATTTGGCACTTCGAGCTTTCCGAGTTGTGCAGGCCTGAAAAAAGTCAAATAATTCTGTAAGCAATGATTAAACTGAAATATTATTTCCAGTTTTTAAATGAATGTGAAGAAATCGTGTAGCACTATCTTCATTCCCAAATCCGTCAAACTTTAAAAAATGAAACATATGGATAAAATATGAATTATAAAATCATTAAGTATCGAAAAATATTGCCAATAACATTGTCATTTTAAAAAATTTGTGCCAAATATTCGGCATAAATTGGACAAACACTTGCCCAATTCCAGTAAAGCATCTAGCAACCCTGTACTTGCACAGTGCTGTCACTGACTCGCCCACGAATGCAGCATCCACAGCGAAGAAGCCGAGTGGCCTATCGCTCAAGCAAGCCGAAATCGGCGCCGCAGACACTCGTTACACTCCGAAAAAAGAAAAAATGCGGGTATAACTGAACACTTTTACTTAATGCTTTACAGATAAATATTCTTTACGATCTGCCGATTGTTTTACAACGGTTAGAATTCACTGTGTGGCAACGGCGTCAGCAGTGTCATGATAATGCTAAGGCGATACCACAGCCTTGCACACCTTCCGGCATCGTCACGGCTGCATCTTCCTCGGTGCAAACACGGGTTGAAGTGCGGGCATGAAGAAGAGCTGTTGTTTGCCACAGATTTCGCAGTAAACTCATCTAAAGCAATGTAGGAATTTCAGAGAAAAGCAATGAGATCGAATACAGAATTGCCTGCATGTCGCATTTAAATCAAAGGTTTCGAAAAATGCTTTTGACAACTTTCTGATCTTTCACAAATGTTACCAAGTCTTGGTATTTTAAAATAAATTGACCAACAGCAGAGAAGAATTGATCGATTTTGCTGAACGCCTGCTAGCTTCATGTTCCATATCTACATTAAAAACTTATGCTTCCCGATGACCGTTACCTTAACTGTACTTAACTGCGCACAGGCATGAATGCCGATACCACAGGGGCGTAACGAGGTTATGGCGGCCGGGGCAAGAAGCAAGTCTTGCGTCCCCATGTTCGAACCTAAGGTCTTTCGAAAGCATAAGTGCTGTAGGTGAAGAAAGTGCTTGTGACATTTTGGGACTTTAGGCGCATTCCGCAGTGATTCGGTGCCCCTATATTCATTCAGCGCCCGGAAAATTGTGTCCCTCCTGCACCCCCTTCGTTACGCCCCTGGTTGAGACATAGAAACAAGCACTATCACGAAAATCTTAAACTGAGAGTTGGTCGCTTAGTGCAAAAGCACTGCACTTTGTTCACCCATAATCAACCTTTCGACTTTAACAAAGACACACTTGGCCTCAAATGAGGTTTCACGAATGAGATTCCTAATAATATTTTACGTGGGCCATTACATAAAATGACAAATGTTTTTCACTTTTTTTTAATGTAAGCTAAGATGCATTTTCTAAATCACAGTACTTTGGTGAGCTAACGGTTAAGGTGTTACAGCACATAGGCTAGACTTGGCACTTAGACTTACCCTGGCTTGCAGGTGTACCATGACAAGAAGACAGCCAAGCAAACAGAACGACCAAACTCGTCAATGCAAACATTCTATATGTTTCTGACAATCACAAATGGTGATTAGACGCTGAACTTAATACACATCCAAACAGCAGCTTACCAAACACTCTCGGGTTTCGTCAGGCAAAGATTACAGTGGTGCGTGCTGCTTAACTGCATCAGGCCAATTCTGTTCCAGCCTTGAGTGGTATTGTAAGGCAGGACTGCTGCTGTTATGATGTAATAAAGCTTATTTTAATGGCATGGCAACCTTCCTAACAGAGCTTCTTGCCTGGACATACTTATTGTATTTTCAGCTTTGATTGCTGACGTCCAACGTTCTTCAGGAATTTTCATTTCAGTAAAACAGTTGGAGAATCCGATTTAGTCGCACAACCTAATTTCAAGACACTGTGGCGTGTTGATTACTCCACATATATCATTGATTTCGTAAACGCAACAGAAGAGGGAACTTAGTCGAGTGGGAATCTCAACTGCTGTTAAGCCGTTGGCCGTCGGTTCGACTCTCTCGATATTTGACTCAGGGCGACGCAGCATGGCGGCTGTGCCACATTCCTTGGGTTGAATCTGCGATAAGGATGCTTTCGGTGAGCCTTTGATTTATTTTAGGTTTACCGAAAAGGTAAATTAATTATTGTGGATTTACCAAAGATCTACAGAAAAAGTTATTCCATTGTAGATCGAAAAAACTACTATAGGCATGAAATGACTGGTTTTCAAACCTCGACATGTTGAAATTTTATCACAACACTGAAAGAAACTTCATAAAACATGTGTTGGTTTGTAGTGTTTGTTTTTAAGTAGGGGTAGTTCTGCAAAAGTAGTGCTAAAAATAAGTGTGGGGAACGCACAAACTCATTCCTAAATCAGTATTTAATGAACAATTCACTTTCATTGCACGACACACAAAAATATGAAAAAAGCATGGAGACGCGTTCCCGCCCCACTACACCCCTGCCTTTATTTAACAATTTTTGGTTATGGTGACGTAGTCAAATCAGTATGCCAATATTGCATTTTTTTCGTGTAAAAATCGATTTTAGCTTTTTAAATGATCATTCATTCGCTATAGCATAAATGAAGCCAATGGAATCAAGTTACCGTATTTATTCGATTGTACGCCTTGGCTTATATAGTTTTGTTCCAACATTTCGTGCGGCTTATATTTTTTATTTCTTTACCTTATCGAAAGTATACATGACGCTCAGTCTTTCCTTGGCTACGTTTTTTTTGACCAGACTCTCTTTTTGCGTTCTATTCTCTTGAGCCTCACATGCACTTCCGCCACAGGAGGGATTATGATGAACAGAAGGCAATTGCAGCAGTGAAGCATCATTACCGGGGTTGCGAATAAACGCGAAGCGTGCTAGTGTGTGAAAGTATCTCAGACGCTTAGGTAACCTATGTTCTAGGGCGGTTTACAATCAAGGGCGGTTAACAATCGAGTAAATACGGTATAGCACTATTTTACTGCGTTAGACATAAAATTCATTCAAGAAATGTTCGTAAAATAGTTGGTCATTTGATATGGGTAAGCTTAGACCTTATTTGTACTAAAATTATAAGACACAAAATACAAGCTTGCTTGCTCAGCAGTTCCTTTTTCAGTACGTTTTTCATCTAAACCCGGGGTCTTAAAACTGCGTCCCCGGGCCAAATCCGGCCCGCCAAGCCATTTTGTCAATAATGAAAAAATAATATATCTACAAAAGATTAATTGATTCCGTTTAATGAAACATCTTCCGAAACAATGACATTGTGTAAGATGTTCCGACCTCGAACTGTTGTATAATAACTTATGTGGTCCTCTGACAAAAAGGTTTGGAGACCCCTGATCTAAATAATTTGCATAGATGTAAAATCTTCTTGTAATACTTTACATATATGTAAATCACACAAGTAAAATCTTCGCGGTCATTTGTGCGAGACATCATCAGGGTTGCCAGATGAAAATTTCAATAAAAAGCCAAACAATGCTGAAAAGAGGCCAGAAAAAGGCCAAACCGACTGTTTAAAGGCCAGAAAAAAGCCAAACTTTATTTGTGGTATTGCCATTTCTTTGTCACAAAAAACATCAAAATTAAGAATATCAAAAAAATTTTCTTCAAAGTTAAGATTAAATCTTGCTTGGCATTGTACTGGAGCACTGATCTTCCCTGACTTTTCATGGTTTGTGAAATTGCACACTTTAGGTAAAATGGTGCCACAGTTTGCATACTTATCCATCGGCAGCTTTCTGCACGTAAGTCTCTCGCATTCACTCAGAATCATAAGAGCCCTACCACTTCGACGTAATTATCGCATTTCCACAATGGAGACGCAGACCTGTTGGCAAGCGTTGAGACTATTTAGTGCTAACAACACAATAGACACTACATAGTGCGGTGAGTGCACACACTTCCAGTGATTACGCAAAAACTTAATTTCGAATCTAGCATCCCTCAAATATTACTAATATCAGAATGCGGGCGTCTGGTATAGCATTTATCACAAATATTTTGCAAATGTGTCGCCGAAAAAAATGGAATAGCAATATTTTCCTTCATAAGCACCTATTTCAGAGTAAAAAAGGCCATAAAAGAGCCAAAAGGCCCAACACATTTTTAAGGGCAGCCAACTTGAGATGAGGCCAGAAAAAGTCAAAAGGCCAACTGAAATCTTTAGGCCTTCCGACTTGAAACGAGGCCAAATTTCTTAAATTTGGCCTAAAAAGTCCAATCTGGCAACCCTGGACATCATGATAGGCCTGATTTACGTATTTGTGTTTTAACATGAGATCGTGTGTATTCGCGTACTATTGTGTATATACCATATGTGGTTTGCGAGATGCCCGCCTCAACCTGTTGCAAAGGATCGGTGCTGGGTTGGATTTCATTACTTTCAGGTCACGCTTGCATACGTTTGTGGGTAAAGCGAATCCGCTCCAAAATAAGGAATGACCAAGGGTTAAATTCTTTTTAGTGTTTTTTGTACAGGATTGTCTGTGGGCTTTTTGAAAACGCCTGAACTTCTCTTGACAGAAGAAATGTTTTCTTTCTAACCTCCCTCAACTTTCGTCACGACAACCAGAAAACTTTCATTGTTGAATAATATATTTAATATTTATATTCGTCAGTGGCGATCCTTTCTATGGAAAGAGATCCTTTCTCAGCAAGGAATCAGACACTTTAAGATCTTACAGAGTATATATTTCGCCCACGATGTAGGCACCATCAGCTCTTATTCAAATAGTGGCGATCCTTTCGTTCAGATTGACATAAAAGTACTGGGAATTTAACCAGTTTTAATCAGACTGTTGCTGCCATTACTTTTTGTTTAACTTTCGACTTTTACCATTTCTATTTTTTGTTTAGAAAGCTATCTTGCTCTGGGCCTCGGCTTCTTCTCAATTACGTCATGCACAAAAGCGGACATGAGATGCAAATGATAAAAAAACAAGCTTTATTCGCAAACCTTTCCATGGTTGTCTCTCAAAAACCCTTAAAACAACTTCACAGGTTGCGGAGCAACCACTGTTTTATAAATCTGTCTCTGGAAAGTGACTCTTTTCTCAACTGTCTGGAATGCAGTGCAATTGATGCTGCTGCGCCATGCGATACACAATCTGCTATTCAATAAAATTTTTTCAGTGAAATCAGCTGGATTCCGTCTTTATCGATGTTTTCGAGTTCTAGAATTATTACCAAATAGGTTCTCTGCAATATGTATGGCGTTACCATCAATGTTGTTTTTGAAGGTGACCAGGAAGTCGATGGGTATTGAATCAACTCAATGAGCTTGGGAATCAAGCTATGCTTCCAGTTCTACAAGTGCATGAAGCTGTTTCCTTTCACTGCGAGTCAGCTTCTTCCCACACTTATCCAAATGTGCAGGAAGCTGTCACGTATTTCAAACCGCTCTGTGCCCAAATGTGTACCATGACTGACCAGAATGCAGAATTACATGGTAATGGTAATGGTTTATTGTTTCATATGACTCAGCCAATAAGCAGAAGCACCATAAAAGCCATCGCATGCAGTAAACCAACCATTAGCGAA